>Ga0209434_1000849_pt1 | contig 14139 bp, 18 predicted proteins | sample ETNvirnome_2_300_FD_184068 | JGI IMG/M metagenome (GOLD analysis project Ga0209434, IMG submission 184068) | Marine viral communities from the Pacific Ocean - ETNP_2_300 (SPAdes) (version 2) | ecosystem: Environmental > Aquatic > Marine > Oceanic | place: Pacific Ocean | collected 2013-06-22
AGGATATTATAAATTATTTTGATAGTTTTATTAATATTATTCATGCTAATGAAGATAAAATATCTGATAAAAAATATTTAACAAATTTAATAGATTCTGTAGTTGATATTAGGGAATGTTGTAAGAAAATTTATGATAAAAACTACTTTTATAGTAAAATTGTAAAGATAGAACATGGAAAAACAAGTGTTTATGATGTGTGTAAAAAAGGAAAAGATAAGTCTTTTATCGCCAACGGTTTTATTAATCATAATACTTCAGTATCTCGTATTATTGCCGCTATGGATAATTGTGAAAAGACTTCTTCTGTAGATCCTTGTGGAAAATGTCGTAATTGTAAATCTATTTTTGAAGGAACATCTTTTGATGTTAGGGAAGTTGATGCTGCCAGTAATAGAGGGATAGATGATATAAGAGCAATTCACAAAGATCTATATCAGTGTCCTATAGAATGTAGAGTTAAATATGTGATATTTGATGAAGCTCATAGCTTGACAGGATATGCAGCAGAAGCTGCCTTGAAGATGATAGAAGAACCTCCTTCTCATGTCAGATTTATTTTAGCAACTACAGATGCTCATAAGTTAAAAGATACTATTCATAGTCGTTGTATAATGTGGACTTTCAACAAAGTAAGTTGGATGGAAATATATACTCATCTCTGTAATATAGCCAAAAAAGAAAAGATAGAATGTGAAGAAATAGCTTTGAAAACAATGGCTAGGATGTCAAAAGGTAGTGTTAGAGATGGTCTTCAAAATTTACAAACAGTAATTAATTATGTAGGAGACGAAGCAATAACAGACGTTGCCACAAGGGAAGCATTAGGAACAGTAGACGATAAATTATATTTTGATCTTGTGCAAGCCATTGTTGATACTGATCCTTCGAAATGTTATCAAATTTCAACTGAAATATTTAAATCGGGAAAAGAAACTGGCGTAATAGTTAAGGATTTACATAGTTATTTAAATAATTTAATGAAAGCAAAACTTTGTAAAGGAGATTTATCTTCTTTTTCATTGAGTGAGGATGAAGTTAAAAGATATACATATCAAGCAAAAAGAATAAAAGGTTCACTCATATTGGAGCTGATGAACCTAATGAGTAAAGTTAATTATAATATTATTTATAATTTAAATCCTCAGGATTCTTTTGAACAAATTATAACTGAGGCGATAAAAGCAAAATCTGAAATAGAAAAAAGGAGTAAAAAAGTAGCCAATTAAACACTTTTTTTCTTTATGTCGATATAAAAATGATATTGACTTTAAAGGGAATTTTTTTAATGGCTAAAAGAAGAATTGTTTCTATTGTAGAATTAGAGAATTTAGAGAATTTAGATTTAGTTGAGATAGTAAGAAGTAGAGGAAAAATATCGAAGAAAAAAGAAAATGATGCTTATAGAGAACTTGAAAAAAGAATAAAACCTAACATTTTATATATCGTCAATCAATTTTATATTTCTGGTTGTACAAAAGATGATATATATCAAGAGGCTTTATTTGCTTTGAGATATAAAGCTATTCCTGATTACAACAAGGATAGAGGAAGATTTGGACCATATCCTTTTTATAAATTTGCAGCTTTGTGTATTAGAAGACATTTGAGTACGATGCTTAAATCTAGTTTTCAGAACAAAAAGAAGGCTTTGAATACGAGTATTTCTTTAGAACAAGATAGAAAACCTTCTGCTGATGAAGTTTTAAGCCTTTCTAATATTTTGCCTATTACAGAGGGAACGATATTAGATAAAATTGAAGATAAAGAATATTATGGAGGTTTGTTACGAGATCTTTTTAAAGTATTATCTAAATTTGAGAAGAAGGTTTTTTTACTTTACGTTCAAAAATATTCTTATGAGCAGATGATGAAGATCTTGAATAAAAACTATCGAGCACAAAAGTTAAAAAAAAGAGTAAATATAAAAAGCATAGACAATGCTTTGTCTCGTATCAAGGATAAAGGTAAAATAATATTCGAAAGATGTTCTTTAAAAGAAAAAGAAGATGAAGACGAAGGTGAAAATATCAGAAGAAGATAGAAGACAAGTCAAAATAGTTCTTGATAATTTCAGTACTCCTTGGAAATCCAGGGAACAAATTTTTTACGACTTATGCTTTGCTATCTGTTCTCCCCAAACAACATTCAAAAATAATAGAAAATCTATAGATGGTCTTATAGTTAATAGTTTTTATGATAGAGATGTTCCTCTTGAAAAATTACATAACATAACAAGACCCACCAGATTTTATAGACAGAAAACAGAACGTTTATTAGCGATGAAAGAAAAATTTCCTCTGGTTTTAGAGGAAATAGAAAGGGCGGCAGATGACGAATTGAAACAAAGTGATTGGATTCTTAGAGATTGGCTTGTTAAAAATATCAAAGGAATTGGTTATAAAGTTGCGAGTCATTTTTTAAGGAATGTAGGAAATAGGACAATGGCTATTATTGATGTCCATATATTAAAATTTATGGGTCTAGATAAGTTACCTACTACTACAAAAAATAAATATAGAGAGATAGAATTTGATTTTCAGGCTATAGCTTGTGTGAATCATTTAAGTCCCGCAGAATTAGATGCTGAATTTTGCAAAGAGAATGGTATAATTCTTCATCGTATTAAATACAGTGAGGATAAAGAAGAGTCTATAAAAAAACTAAGGGAATTGTTAAACAGTCGTTTTAAGAGCTTTTCTTAAAAGATGGACCTATTAGACCTTTCTTTGTTTTTAATTAAAATAAGGGCATATGGAGAGCTTTTAAGGGCATTTCTGCCTACCTTTTGAGGCAAATGTCCGAGAAAACAAAATAAGGTGAAAAGTGATTTAAAATTAGTTAAAAAGAGAATAGAAAATATCTATGAAAGTGATGATATTTTTGATACATTTGTATGAAAGATTAGAAGTTTTACAAGGAGATTATTATGCGGTTTAAAATTAGTTCTGGAAAATTGGTAGAAGGTTTGAGGTCGGCAGTAGAAGTAGCTACGAAAAATGTAAATACAGAGTTTGAAAGTTCTTTTCATATTACTTTAGATATAAGAAAAAGTGAGATTATAGCTTTGGCTCATGGAGGGACAGCTTGTATTTCTTCAGCTATTTCGGGAGATAATATTGACAGTTTAAATTATTCTTGTGAAGAAGAAGGGGAAGTGACTATTAATGCGAGTGATTTTTTTGCTTCTTTGAGTTCTTTTCCTCCATCACAAAAAGTTTCCATTGTAAAAAATAATGGAGAAATTGTTATTTCTTCAGAAAATGAAAAGGATATTTTTCAAACTTTACCAGTTTTGAAAAATAGAGTTAATGTTTCTTCTCTTCCTACCTCTTTTGAAAAAGAGATGAAAATTAATAGAGAAGTTTTTATCGAAGGTCTAGATAAGGTACATTTTGCTATTGGTTTTGCTGAAACAACACCTTATTATCTATGTATATATTTTGAGACTTCAAAAGATAAAGCAAGGTTTGCTGCCGGTACCGGAGCAAGATTTGCTATCAGTGATACTGAGGGTAAAAATATTATTCAAACATCTAAAAAACAATCAGTACTTTTCCCAAAGAATAATATATCTACAATTATTAATGTTCTGAAAGTAGATTCTTCTACGGACATATCTATTAAAGAAGCTAAACAAACTAAAAATAGTCCAGAACAAATTGTAATTCAATCTGAAGAAATAACGTTAGTATTATTAGGAATAGATAGTTCTCTTAAATATTCTGATGTTAGTAAAATTTTGAAACATTCTTATTCTTATAAAATTGTAAGTAATATTTCCGATTGGAAATATTCTATGCAGGGCATTAGTGCTACTTATAATGACGAAATGAAATCTGGAAAAATGATTCCGATTACTAATGTTTCTATTGATTCAAAGAAAAAGAAACTTATTATGGAAACTAAAGGACAAATGAAAGCTAAGAGACAGGTTTCTGTCGATGATATTTCTAAAAATGGCGATGAAGATATTCCTTCTTTTAAATGTAATTCTCTTTATCTTAAAGAAGTAGCAGATAAGGGAGAAAAATCAGAAAAGGTTGTATTAGAATTTGATACAGATCAGACTCCTGTTACGGCTAGATTTGCTGATAGAGTTAATGATTCAAAAAATACGGTTGATAAATTTTCAATCTTTTTTGTGAAAAATAAATAGATGAATAATTTTAAGTGGCCTCCAGTAAATAGTGGAGGTGTTCATTCTGATGCTCATAAAGAAGTCTGTGGTATGATAGATGGATTGCTTGAGATAGATGATGGATCTAAAGGAAAATGTCCTAAATGTAGTGGAGAAGGTCGTGTTTCTCGATATGAAGACAAGAGTGAGTGGCAAGTTTTTTACGACAAGGAAATAATAGTTGGACTTGAAATGGATATTTATGGTTTTGTTGAGTGGAGAGTTTGTCCTACTTACTGTGAAGATAAAGATAAATTTGTGAGATATGAGGAGAGTGTTATTTTTGCGAGTAGAGAAGAAGCACAAAAACAGTGTGATAAAAACAATAAAGATATAACAAGATGTCAAAAGAAATAAATGTTTGTTTTCTTTCTGGTAATTTTGATCAGAGACAAAATATTATTAGTCAAATAAAAAATAAACTTGGAAAATTTGACACCTACCTTTGCGATAATAAAACTTCCTATCAATATATTAAACAACAAATAGCAGAAGGTTCTTGTTTCGGTGATAAAAAACTTATAATTTTAAACGATATACCATCGACAGAAAAATCAAGAACATCCCTTCTTAACGATCTTAAAAAGACTCTTTTAGCTGTTCCTGACGGTTGTGTGGTAATATTAAATAATCTAAAAATATCTAGTAAGATTTTTATTTCTCATATAGAAAAAATAGGAAAAGTATTTAATTTTGATAAAAATAAAATAAAACAGGTAGCTAAGGGTGAAGTTTTAAAATATTTTTCAGATAGAGAAAAAGAAATATCTGGAGATGATGCTTATCTTCTTGTAGATTCATTGAATTTTAATGGTAAAGAAGTAGATATTGATAGACTTAATCTGTTGTTAAAAAAAATAGAACAGTATTCTGGAAAAGATAAAAAAATTTCCAATAAAGATGTTGTAGATATCTGTTCCCAATCTGGAGATTTTATTATATGGAGTCTTTTTAATAGTTTAGATGACAAGGATATGGTGAAAAGTCTATTATTAATGGAACGTTCTTTTTCTGTTCAAGATGTTAATAAACAAGCTATTGTAATAATTTACAGTTTACTTCGTAGATATAAATTATTATTGATGGCAAAAGATAATTTAACGAGACAAAAGACTAAAGAGGAAACATGGCAAGAGATATCGAAATTAATAAAGTTGGAGAAAAAGGGTGTTGGCTTGAAATCCACAATGAATCCCAAAGAAGAAGAATCACTTTTGTATTCTAAAAGAGCCTTTGATGCTTTATTTAATAGTTTCTATGGAAGAAAACCCACGATTTCTCAATATAAATTAAAAGAACTTATTTTTATAGATTCTGTTTTAAGGAAATCTCTTACAAAAATACGATTTAATTGTAGTGAGTCAGAAATTATTTTGATATTAAATCTTGTCTGTATGGCAATATGTGGTTTTTTAAATAAAAACTCAAATTTAGATATTCTTGATACGGAAGTGAAATGGAAGACTGTTTTAACTTAAATAAGATAGATAAGAGTCTTTTGGAGCTTATTGGCGTAGGAAGTGAAATATCAGATATTTGTAGAGAATATCTTCAAAATTTTAACAGTGAAAGTGCAGAAAAAATTGTAGAAAAATTTGAGGAAATGGAAAAAAAATTGTTGAAAGTGAAAAAAAATGTTGTTAGAATGATAGAAGTAATGGAAGATAGTAAAAATGCTACTTCCGATGTTTATTTATCAGAAGAAGATTTAACAGTAAAGGAATCAGAAAATGGCTAGAAAACAAATTATTGCTACAGTAGACAAAAAAGGTGAAATTGAATTTGAGGCTGAGGGTTTCAAAGGAGGAGAATGTACTAAGGCTATTGATGAATTAGTTAAGAAAATGGGAGGTAAAAGTAAAAAGAGTAAGAAAAAAGCAATGTGGAGACCGAAAACAAAAGTCAATGTTGAACAACATTAATATAGGAGAATATAGACATGTTTAAGAAAGCTATAAATTCAGAAGGTATTATACCAATTGGAGGAGAAGATTTAAATAAAAAATATTCTCCTGGTTTTTCATATCAAATAGAAGGTGTAATTTATACTGTCGATGAGATTGTTACTAAAGACGCTGGCAGTCATATGAGAAAAGTGACAACAAACAAGGGTGATACAGAGATAATGCTCGTTGAATCTATTGATAAAGATATGAAAGAGCCTGATTGTAAGATATTAAGCAAAGGGGAACTTCCTAAAGAAGAAGAAAAAGAAGAAGAAAAGGACAAATAAATGTCGCTTGAAATAGATGTTCTTCCAAATGGAGAAATTAGATTTCCAAGGAACTGTACTAAAAAAGAGCAAGAAGTTCTAATAGAGGCTCTTTCTACTATGGTAGATGGAAAAAAAATAGAAGAAATAAAGAAATTTTTTGAAGAAAATGATAATAGAAAAATTTTGATAGGAAAAGAAATATTATGCGGATAAGACCGAAAGATGTCAAACCCAAAATTGTTATAAATGTTGGATATGGCTTGAGCGGAGATGAATATGGATTTGAGTTGTTTAATAAAAGAGGGAAAAAAGTATATGTTGAAGTTTTTGGAGAAAAAGGCGAGTATATAGTAGAAAGAATTGAAGAGTTTAAAAAAATGGTAGCTGATGCGGAAATTATATTAGGAGGTACAATAACAAACTCGTAATAGTATGTTAAATTAATCTCCTTTTATCTCTTATGACGATTAATAAGAATAAAAGGAGATTTTTTATGAGTGAATATATTACTTTTATGGGCCTCGATTCGGGCGTTACTGGAGGAATTGCTATTTTAAGTAGAAATAAGATGGAGGTATATAGCATTCCTATTAAACAAATTATAGTAAATAAAAAGAAGAAAAAAACATATGACATAGAAAAAATTGTAGAAATTCTTAAATCCTATAAAGATGACTATGTTATTTTTACACAAGAAGCAGTTTTTGCAATGAAGAGCCAAGGTGTGACCTCGACTTTTAATTTCGGAAAATCTAGCGGGATTACTTTGGGTGTTGCTGCCGCCTTAGGTTTTAATATTACTGAAGTTAGACCTCAAACATGGAAAAAAGCATATCCTAAATTAATTTCTACCCGCTCAAAAAAAATCAAATTACAGATTAAGAAATTAAAGGAGAAATCTAGAACATTAAAGGATAACGCCCTTGAAAAAGAGAATAAAAAGGAGATAGAAAAACTTAGTAGACAGGTAAAAACAGAAGCTAAAGATGCCTCTAGGCGATTAGTTTCTAGATTGTATCCAAAACTTAAAGAAGAATTTAAATTAAAAAAAGATGATGGCAAAGCAGAATCTGTTCTAATTTGTTTATATGGTAAAAATATTCGGGAGAAAAAATGAACTGGTATAAAATAGCTAAAGATTTTACAGAAAGAAATGTTATTAACTATAAAATAAGATTTCTCAGTCAAATGGGAGAGAATCTTGACCATCTCTCTAAATATGTTTTTCAGAATGGATCTCATACTAAAAGAATAATTTTATCCTATATCTCTGATAAAAAAGTATCCTCATTTCCATCTCTTAGAGATAGTCTTATTGAAGCAAATGAAATAGTTCTTGATAGCCCATATAGATTTGATTCAATTTGTAAAGATCTGGTAGATAGAATAGGTGTTCAAATAAAAACGTTAAAAAGAGAGAGAGAAGATTTTCTTAGTTCAAGGAACTCAAGTAGGGCAAAGAAAGGATGGCAGTAGATTAATGGCGAAAAAAGCAATAGTAAAAAAACAGGATATTATTGATGTCCGTAGAAGTTCAATAGTTCCATTTTTTTCTAATGGTAAAAAAGTAGAGAAATCAAATTGTAAATTTTGTCAATTAGATTTTAGGGATGAGGCAGAATTAAAATTCAACACTTTAAGAGAAAATTATTCTGCTTTACTCAGATGGCTGAAAGACGAAAAGAATACAAATATTTCGATTAATGCTATTCGTAATCATATAATTTATCATTATCGAGGTCCTGAGAGAAATAAATTTATTTCTGAGTATGCTTCAGATATAAATAAATGGGTTGATCATCAAGAAGATAAAATGGGGGCTTTAAAAACTAGAATGGCTGTGCTCGATAGAGAAATGATTGAAATAGCTGCGGAAGGTCAAGATTTAGATTTAGAACAAAGAAGAAAAAATGCGGAAACAGTAAAAAAACTAGCTGATACATTGTTAATATATCAATCTAAAATTGAAGAATTTATAGAACAAACTGAACCTGTTACAATAATTTTTAATCAACTAAAAGTTATTATTAATGATGAAATGGAAAGTATTGGAGATGTTAAAACTAAAAAAGTTTTAGTAAATATCCTGGAAAAATTACAAAGTAGTGTGGGAGATATGGTTATAGAACAGAAAGAGAGTTAGTATGCAAGAACATGAGACTGATAAATATAAATCTTTAAGACAAATAGGAATTAAAAAGACAACAAAGGTGGGAAGTAGGTCTATATTTATGAAAAATCCCAAAGTAATTTCTATTAAAAAATCTAGAAGTAAAGTAAAAGGATGTAGCGGATGTTCTAGAAAAGGAAATAGATAATTGGAACAGGAAACAAAAAAATTTTTATCAATACTATCTTCTTTTCAACATTTATTTGAAGATGTATCTTATTATCCAAATGTGGTACTTACAGATTTAAGATCTTTATCTTCTTCAAATAAAAAGATATACCCTTGTAATATTATAGATCTTAGAAAAATATTGACAGAAGAAATGATAGATAGGGATAAATATGTTCCTCTTTTTTCTATCAAATTTTCAGATAAATATTTAAGAAAATATCCAATTTTTTTATTTATAGACACTAAAAATATAGGTGTTAAAAAAGTAGACTACGATGGAGCAACTTTTTATAAAAGCCCCCTAGATATACAAAATGTTCTTTTGTCTATTATAGTTAATGAACCTGTTGATAATATTGTTGCAGATAGAATAAGAAAAATAATCGAAGAAAGTGAGGTGTCTACAGAATGTATTTCTTCCAATAGTATACCTGGATTAAGTTCTATGAATCCTAAATTAGCTAAGATAGCTCAGGGGGAACCTAATATTAATTTAAATGGTATAGAATCTAAGATTTTTGATTTTCTAAATAATGTAAAAAATTATTTTAATCTTAATACAGAATTAAGAGTGGCAGGAGGATGGGTAAGAGATAAACTTCTGGGTTCTCCTAGTGATGATATAGATATTGCTCTAGAAGGTATGACTGGTAAACAATTTGTCGAATATATAAAAAAATATCCTAAACAAAAAAATGTGGGAAAAAATTATACTGTAGATATGAATGCAGAAAAATCCAAACATTTAGAGACAGCAGGGATAGATATTTTCGGACAAAAAATTGAATTCGTTAATCTAAGGTCAGAAACTTATACTACATCTAGAATCCCTGAAATGAAAATGGGAGATGCAGTCTCAGATGCTAGTAGGAGAGATTTGACTGTTAATGCTCTTTTTTATAATATAGGAACTAAACAGGTAGAAGATTATGTCGGAGGTCTGTCTGATCTAAGAGATGGTGTATTAAGAACACCATTAGATCCTGTTCAGACATTTGAGGATGATCCTTTAAGAATTTTGAGATCGTTAAGATTTGCCAGTCGCTTCGGTGATTTTGAGCTTGCTCCAGAAATAATAGAAGCTATGAGAAATCCACAAGTTCAAGAAGCATATAAAAACAAAGTGTCAACAGAGAGAGCAGGACCTGAGATAATGAAGTTGATGGTCGGAGAAAATCCTATTCCTTCTTTAAGAATATTATTTGAGACCGATCTATATAAGTCTGTTTTTAATATTCCTGAAATGGAAGAGATAGTTTCCGATGGAATACAAATGGACCAAAAAAGCTCTCACCACAAATATAATTTAATGAACCACACATTAAATGTTGTAAAAAATATGAATAATATAATGAAAGAAAAGAACGAATCAGATCAGATGAGAGGATTAATGAATGTTGCTGCTCTGTTTCATGACTTTGGAAAAATGAAACCAGATATTCAATCTCCTAGTGCAACTGATCCTAATTATATGTCTTATATACATCACGAAGATGCTTCAGCTAGAATGGCTGATGATATATTAAAATCTATTGGGGTAGGAAAAGATGATAGAGAGATAGTTAATCAAGTTGTTAAACTACATATGATACCTCATATCTATGATAAAATGAGTCCTAAAGGAAAAGGAAGATTTTTAAGAAAAAGTCGTTTACCAGGAAAAGAGGAAGAACACAAAGATTTATGGAAATATATATTCTATCATGCCCAAGCTGATGAGATGTCCACTATACCAGAAGAATTTGACATAGAAAAGAACCAAAGAAGATTTAACGAGTTCAGTGAATATGTCAATAGCCCTAAAGGTTCTGTTCAGTCAAGTATAGTTAATGGTCATGATATTATGATGATGATTCCAGAATTGAAACCCACTTCTGGATTTATTAGAGAAGTTCAAGAGAGATTACAGGGAATGCAAGACGAAGGTTCTCTAGATATGAGTTTTTTGACTTTTCCAGAAGGAGAAGAAAAAGAACAGTTAAAACAAATTACTATAGAAAAAGCAAAATCAAAAATAATGGAAATGAAACCAGAAATTGTAAATAAATATCAGGAAAATAAAATGGCAAAAAATTGGTATAAAAAAGTTGCTCAAGATTTATCTTCTTCTGATCCAGAAGGAAGCATAGATGAGTTTAAGGATCATGAAGTGGTCCATGGTCCAAAAAAATGTGAATCTCCATATCGTAGAGGGATGAAAGTTAGAGATAGACGAAGAGGTGTAGCTTTTCCTCAAGAGTATGGAATTATTCGTCATGTTGGAGATGATAAAATGAAAATAGAATGGATGAGTTCTAAAGGGAAGAAAGAACAAGTTTATGATTTAAGTGATACAGTAGCTTTGTCTTTTTTGATATCTGAGGTCTAATTATGCTTCAAGTTTCATTACTAGGATATGGTGTTGCTCAACCATCTGTTTATCATACTATTAGTGCTAATCCTACTTTTACTTATTATGAACCAGGTTATAATATTTTTTCTCCTCTTGAAATAGTTCTTCCAGGATGTGATCAAATATATTTTACGATAAGAGAAAGACTAGATTATCAAGGAAGGTTCTTTAAAAATATTACTGCATCAGGAATGGGTCTTGCTATTACAGATGTGACAACTGGTGAATTTATTCCTGCTTTTATTCAAGATTATTCGGATTGGACCAGCATTTTCAATATACCCGAAGAGTCTATTAATCCATTAGTATTAGTCATAACTAATTCAGTAAACACAGCGGATCCTACTAGAGTCAGAAATCTTAAATGTGTCCTGAGAGATAATGAAAATAATAGTGCAATAGAATTTAGAATAATTGTTGAAGATGAAAAAAGTTCTCATTATTATCTTACGGTTGACACTGAGAACATAGGCGACAGAAGAGAGGTATCAACACAAGCAGTAGAAACTGTTGTGAGTTTAAATAAAATTAGTGATATTTATGTTTTATTCTCTCCTTTTGCTTATTTTAAAGAAGTAGATAAAGATATATCTAATTTTTCTTATCCGTCTGGATCTGTTTTTTATCAAAGACAAACAACTTATAATAATGAAGATTTTGATTTTACTATAGATGGTTATAGTCATACTTTTGTTCCTAGAAATGTAGAGCTTATAAATGTTCCTAATTATGAAAAAGCAGCAGTCCTATTAATAGATAAACATTTATATACTGACTTTATCACGACATCTGATAGAGTTTATGTGGATATTGGAGCAACTGGATTATTGAGTGATGTTCGTGATTCTTTTAGAATATATTTTAATCTTTAATAAATAGAGTTAATAAAATGAACTGGTATAAGATAGCTAATAAAAAAGAAATGATTGACAAAATTAAGAATATTCTTAAAAATAATTCTTTTACTAAAAAATTAAGAAATAAGTATGAAATTGCAGATGAAGATATAGATAATAATATGGATATAAAAATAGTTGATTTATGTGATGATTTTGCTAAGGGTAATGGCAAAGAAATCATGTTGGATAAGAGTCTTTTTAAGGGTTCTTTTGAGAATTTTTTAAAAAATAATTTTCACTTTGTTATTCATGAATTTTTTCACTGGTTAAAAAGGAGGCATGAAAATTCATTTTATTTTAATGATCCAGAAGAAATTCAAAGTTTTATTTTAGCAATAGCATGGGAAATGTCAGTAGGAAGAAAAGATGAAGATATAGTAAAAAAAATATATCCTATTGTAGAAAAACATTTCGATAATAAAGAGGAAAGTAATAAGATGTTCTCAGAAATGCTTAGTAAAGCAAGACTTTTTGGAAATTAACAAATGGTTTTTGAAAGAAATATAGACGGTATAGATCAGTGTGAACCTCCTGTCTGTCCAGATAATACTGAGTTAACAGTTCTAACTTATCCTCCATCTGTTTCTGTTGGAAATTTTATTACTGTAACATTTACTATTAGTAATAATGATATTACACCTACTTCTACTGTTTTAAATTGGTCTTTAAACGATTCTTTAATATTATTCAATGTCCAGCAAGCTACATTATCTGGAAATTACATTGTTAATTTTAGTGCTCCTAGTTTTCCTGGTTTATTGTATTTTCATTGTAAAGCTGTAATTCAGAGTTCTACATATTATAATCAGGATGATCCTCTTTTATTTATAGAAGTAATAGATGGATCTGTCGATCCTCCACCTACTCCTACTCCCGGACCTACTGTTCCTACTACAACTGTTCCTCCCACTACTGTTTCTCCTGTACTTCCTCCTGAACCTACGATTCCTCCTACTACTACTACTGTTGTGCCTACAATAGGACCTGTATTTTCTCCTGTTTCTGTCATCTATGCCCCTATATTTTCTCCTACTATGGGGGGGACTGGACCTTCTCCCTTGGATCCTCCTTCGCCTCCTGATCCTCCTGTTCCTCCTGATCCTCCTGTTGCAAATTTTGAATGTTGTGAAACGTGTGATTATTGTACTTGTTATTGTGATTTTGATTTGGAGGATAGAGAAAATGATTGTTATCAAATAGAGCCTTTTACTTTTACGGTATCGGGTGTAGAGTTTTATGACAGTGGTTATTATTTGGAACACGCTACAAAAATATGGGATGAAGTAAGAGTTAATGGTCCTCATGTTTTTTCTGTTGAGGATACTAGTAATTGTTTCTCTGGATCCATGGAGATACCTATGGTGTATGAGATGAATGGTTGGAACACCGGCCGTCTTAAAAAACAGTATGGAACGAATTCTCAAGGAGAATTTTGGTTTGATGTGAGTGTTTATTATAGCAGAACTTGTAACAACGGGCGAGCTTGTAAAGTGTGGTATCATTTATTTTATACCCGCTTTAGTTATGGAGAAGGTCAAATTACCAGTTGCGATCCTGTGGTAATGACTCCTTGTTCTAATTATAATATTGAGAGATGGCGAGAACATGATCCATATAAGCCTAATAGTCCATGGTATATATATCCAGGTTCAGGAGGAACGGCTGATTTTACTTTTACTACAGGTAAGATATGTACACCTCTTTCTTATTCGATTACTTTTGCTGGGATTGATTTTGATGTAGGATGTCCGGGTTCAGCCGATGTAGTATCGGCTGCTCTCGCTCAATTAAATGGTGCTTCATGGACATTGTCTAATAGTAATTCCGTTGTGAAATGTGAATTTAAGGCTACACCTGTTCCTGTAAATGGTTATCCATCATGGACCATTAATGTGGAGATGACAGTAGAATTTGGCACAGTTTTAAATGTTTTTATTAAAATGGACGCTACGGAATATGTTATTTTCTCAGGTAGTGTTTTTGTCCAAAGCTGGGATTACGGAAATACCCCTTGTAAAGATGATTTAACAGATCACGTTTTTACTGCTGATTGGTGTAGATGTAGTGACAATGGAACGGCAACAATTGGAACGATAATATTAAATTCGTAGG
>Ga0209434_1000851_pt1 | contig 14132 bp, 12 predicted proteins | sample ETNvirnome_2_300_FD_184068 | JGI IMG/M metagenome (GOLD analysis project Ga0209434, IMG submission 184068) | Marine viral communities from the Pacific Ocean - ETNP_2_300 (SPAdes) (version 2) | ecosystem: Environmental > Aquatic > Marine > Oceanic | place: Pacific Ocean | collected 2013-06-22
ATGAGGTAAAAAATGTTAGATGTTGAGACAATTGAGTCCAATTGGAAGAAATTTGAAAAGCTATGTGGAAAACTCTGTGACTCTAATTTAGATAATCTCTTGGAAGCTCTGGGTGAGAGAATTGTAATGTGTCCAGCAGAATCAAGAACAGACCAGCACGGATACTATCCTGGCGGTCTTGTTGAGCACTCGCTAGATGTGACAATTGCAATGAGAACACTGAGTAATGCATTTGACATGGATATTCCTGTCTCATCGATTCTTAAGGTGGGACTTCTACATGATCTTGGAAAGGTGGGCGGCCTAGACGAGGACCGCTTTGTTGAGCAGGACTCAGACTGGCACAGAGAAAAGCTAGGCCAGAATTATAAGTTTAATGAGGCACTAAGAAAGATGTCAGTGTCACATAGAACCCTATTTCTTCTTCAACACTTTGGTGTGTCACTAGATGAGGATGAGTGGCTGGCCATCCAGCTAGCTCAAGGATCTCACTTTGAGGAAAATAGATTCTACGTTGGGCACGAACCAAAGCTGGGATTAATACTCCAGCAGTCAAAGTCACTCGTAACGCATAGAGAAAAGTGATTATCATTACAGTGTAAGTGAGATACTTATTGACGTAATGTCAGCCCTCTCATCAAAAAAGTTTAAGAAGAAGTATGCCGCGTCGATGGATAACGTCAGCGGTCAGGGTGTCTGGTCAGGCAGAGGCATCGCGATACCTGTCGCCGGCGCAATTGGTGGTGGTGATGACTACCCCCAGAAGATCGGTCGCAATAAAAGACCGTACTATCAGGGAGAGACAGGAACACCTTCACAGTCAGCGGATGCAGGATTCTCATCAGCCTCAAGTCAGAATGTGGGTGCATATGATCCTGAACAATTTGAAGGTATCATGTTTCCTGATCAAGATGAATATGAGGAGGATATTTATGTCTACGATATTTTGCCTCTTATGACTAGAAAACTTGCAAGACCAAGACAGTACCTAAGAATTAGAGAGGAGAGCATAGAGTTGCCAACGATGTCAGAGATATGCATTCATGGTAATGTTGATGCTTATGATGCTATCAATGAATCTATTGGCGGAGCTGCACTCGACGCAATGATATCCGTTCTAGACACGCTACCACTCCCCTTTCTCCAGCATATTGTGACTGTATTAGCCCTGGGAAGGGCATACTTCCAGTCAAAGTCTGTCCAGAAAGAGGGAGAAGAGGCCAATGAACTGATGGAGGAAATCACTGGCGCCACCCTTGTACAAGCATTGCAATTGGGTGAAGAAGAATTCAACGCTGTTATCTCTAAAATTTGTTCAGCAACAGCTCAAGAAAGACAAGAGCTAAGACATGAGATAAATGATGTAACAGCCACCTTTAAGGACATTGCCCAGACAATTCTGGCAGGAGCACCTGGAGCTGGCAAGGGATCAATGATTGCGCAGTTGACACCGACTGGTGCTATTAACTTTCTTGCCGAACTTCTTAATAAGATAACTACTTTCATTCCAGGAGCAGAAAGATTTTTAAATAACTTTATTGGCCCTGCCTACTCAGGGTTATTTCTTGGGGTGGGCGGCATGGCCCAGAAGATCCCGGTAGATCCTATCACTGGGGCAACTCTGCCTCCGGGAAGGTGGAAAAAAATTGGAGGTCCTCTCGCTAAGGCTGCGATTGCAGCGATGGCATCAAGATATGGAATGATTCTTAATGCGACACACAGAGATCGTAGGCCGTGTACAGCATACTTAAATGTAGCGACTAGTGATGAAACTGAGAAGTTAACAGATGTGAGGTCTGGAATGGAAGATGTAGATGTAAGAGAACTATATGCAGATTATATAGCACAGGAGCTCCAAGAGAGTTCCGATGATAGTCTAAGACAGCTAATTAGAGAGGCAGTTTATGAGATGCCTGAAAAGCTTAGAAATACGGAGCCGACAGAGTTTCTTGACTATGATCCTCTTAAGCTAGGTGAAGAAGACGAAGAGGATAATCGAGATGATGAATCAGATGATCCATATGAAAATCCCAATGAGTATGCAGTTGCTTATAAGACTGATGATGGAATCGCCACATATCACCCTCGTGCAATGTCAGAGAGTGATCTAAGAGAGCTTGTGAGAGGCATTCTCGATGAGGCAAAGAAATCAAAAAAAAAAGTAAAAAAGACGATGAAGAGATAGCTGAATTCTCTGGTGTCTCTGCCCTGGGTGGTGGTCCTGTGACAAGACTTGGAACAGACGCAAAGGGAAGAGATACAGGACGCAAACAGTATATTGATAGGGTTAGAAAAGCTGCAGCAGCTTATGGTGGCCAGCCCGTTGATGATCCGGGCTTAATATACACAGCTGCTGAAAAATTCGCCAAAGGCTCTAAAAAAAGCTCCCAGAGAAAAGGAAACAAGCGACGCAATAGAGGCAAAAAATAAATTGAACATTATGCTCTGACTAAAGTATATTATCATGTGCAATGCACAAAAGACTAAACATTAAAAAATTAAACGTTGGAGAAAAAAATGAGTCTTGATTTTGATGCAATTCGTAAGAAACTTGAAAGGTTGAGTGGAAATAATCGTAATAAGTCGCTGATGTGGCGACCTGTAGAGGGAGAGGAGCATACAGTTCGTCTGCTTTCCTTTGCTGACAATGACGGTCAGCCATTTAAAGAGCTGTGGTTTTACTATAATATCGGAAGCGAGCGGGGTCTATTGACACCACACCAATTTGGTGAGTCTGATCCCGTTCAAGAGCTTATCAATAAGCTTCGAGATGATGGATCAAAGGAGTCTTACGAGCTTGCAAAGAAGCTTTATCCCAAGATGCGCACATACGCACCGGTGATCGTTCGAGGAGAAGAGGAAAAGGGAGTCCAGATCTGGGGATTTGGAAAGACTGTGTATCAGGCACTTCTTGGTCTCATGTTAGATGAGGACTACGGAGATATCACAGATCATGATACGGGAAGAGATATCAAGGTCACATGCACAAAGCAGCCAGGCAGAATGTGGGCTATGACTGAGGTAAGGCCGAGAGGAAAGCAATCATCACTATCTGATGATTCTTCTCAGGCCAAAGAGTGGTCAGATAACATCCCAGATCTCGGCGAGACATACAAGTGCAAGTCCTATGATGAACTTTCAAAGATCATAAATGACTGGCTCAATGAGGATGATGATGACGATGACACAGGTGAATCACTGAGTGAAGCAAAGGATGTGTCAACATCACAGAGCTACAGTAGCATCGATGAGGCATTTGCAGATCTAATCGATGAGGAATAAAGATTCAATAGTTCGACAAATCGTTTAGATATGTTGCGGCTGTTTTAAACATTACCAGGAGAGTAAATGTCAAACCAAGACTTTACAGCAGACCTAATAAAGGCTCTCAATAAAGAACACGGATCCAAGGTAGCGTACAATCTTGAACTTGACGAGTCACCTACACACGTCAAGCGATGGATATCAACTGGATCAAAACTTCTTGATTACATTTGCTCAAACCGTAAGGATGGTGGTCTACCAGAGGGCAGAATTATAGAAATATTTGGCCCGCCTTCAATTGGAAAGTCACACATAGCAACACAGATTGCTAGAACGACACAGAAAATGGGAGGAATAATAGTCTATATTGACACAGAAAATGCAACATCAGTTGAAAATCTTGGTCTCTTGGGTGTGGACGTCTCAAATAGATTTGTATACGTTGACACTCACTGCACAGAGGAAGTTCTATCAATCGCTGAGTCAACAATACTTAAGGCAAAGGCGATGGACAAGGATGTTCCTGTGACGATCATCTGGGATTCTGTTGCGGCATCTTCACCTAAGGCAGAGCTATTAGGAGATTATGATAAGGATTCTATTGGACTCCAAGCAAGAGCAATCTCCAAGGGAATGAGAAAGATCACAGGTGTTATTGCTAATGAGAATGTACTTTTTGTAATTCTAAATCAGACGAGAATGAAAATCGGTGTCATGTACGGTGATCCAACAACAACACCAGGTGGAAAGGCAATACCATTTCATGCATCCACAAGAATCAAATTAGGTGCTGGGCAGCAGATCAAAAGAGGTGATGATGTAATAGGAATACATGTTTCAGCAAAGACAATTAAAAATAAGGTAGCTGCACCCTTTAGAACATGTAACTTTGAGATTCACTTTGGTGTTGGAATAAAGGAGCACGAGCAAATATTTGACACACTTCGAAAACACGGCGCTGAGATAATCGATGGAAATGAAATTTCGCTTAAGGGAACAGGTGGATGGAAAAAGCTAGAGGTCGCCAATGTCTCGACTGGTGAGCTGATAATCGAAAAGAAGTTTAGAAAAAATGAATTTGATGACGTAATAAATCACCCAGAATATGGACCATATATTGATGACTTGCTTGAAAGATGCATGGTTAAAAAGTTTAATCAAGACGAGCTTGACATCGATACTGAGTCTTATGAGGAGATGAGATCAATTGCAGATGCAATGATTGACATTGATCCTGAGGATTAATTTTGAATAATGAGAGCGGATTAGTATTAATTGTTGATGCTTTAAATCTTTTTACAAGACACTATGTTGCACACCCTGCAGTCGGATCTAATGGGCAACATGTGGGTGGAATAGTTGGATTTCTCTATTCAGTAATAGGGCTGATTGAAAGATACATGCCAGCCCAAGTAATAGTTGTTTGGGAAGGCGGCGGATCAACAAAAAAGAGATCTCTTTACAGTGAATACAAACAGGGTAGACGACCGGCAAAGCTTAATCGATATTATGATGATGATCTACCTGACACAGTTCAAAATAGAAACCAGCAGATACTAGTCATCATAGAGGCACTTAAGCATACACCCGTTTGTCAGCTGTATATTCCTGATTGTGAGGCAGATGATGTAATTGGGTATATCAGCAAATATTCGTATAGGGAAAATAGAAAACTAATAGTTTCCTCAGATAGAGATTTTTATCAGCTGCTTGACAATAAGACAATCATATATTCTCCAACCTGGAAAAAGCTTGTAACTTCAAAGGAAGTAAAGGAAAAATTTAGAATAACAACACAGAATTTTTGTCTAGCTAAATCTATTTGTGGAGATGCTTCTGATAATATTAATGGTATAAAAGGTGTTGGATTTAAAACTCTAGCTAAGAGATTTCCAGTGTTTAATGAAGATAATGATGTAACTATAGATGATGTTATTAATCATTCAGGCTTAATGATAAAAGAGGGAAGCAAGATAAAAGCATATCAAAACATCGTTGAGAATGAAGATGTCATTAGGAGAAATTGGAAACTAATATATCTTGACACGGGCAATCTATCTTCTTCACAAATTAAAAGAATAACATCATCTCTTGATACTTTCGCTCCTACAAAGAATAAAATTCAGATCATGAGAATTCTTTTGCGTGAAGGAATTCAAACGTTTAATGTAGATAGAATGTTTTTAGCAATGAATCATATTGGAGTTAAGAATGGATGAAGTATCATCTCCTGCTCATTTTAAGCAGTATGGAAAAAATTTCCAGGAAAAGATATTTCAGTGCTTTATTACAGATAGCAATTGGGCGGTGCAGATGTCTGAGATCATGTCACCTGTGTTTTTTGATGTAAAGTATTTAAAATATTTAACTCAAAATTTTTTTGATTATCACTCCAAGTATAAGACATTTCCAACACTCTCACTATTAATCACAATTATTCGTGATGATCTACGTGAGGGAAGTGATATCCTTCTTAGAGATCAAATTGTGGAATTCTTACATCGGGTAAAAACAAATCCTGATATGGGAGATCTTCAATTTGTTAAAGATAAAACACTTGATTTTTGTAAGAGACAGGCTCTCAGAGATGCACTTGAGAAGTCCATTGGCCTGATTTCAACAGACAAGTATGAGTCAGTTGTAGATGTTATGAAAGATGCTCTTGCAATAGGAATGACAACATCATTAGGGCATGACCTTTTTAATGATACTGATGTAAGATTTACAAAAATATCAAGACTAACATGTCCAACAGGAATTCAACAAATTGATAAAAAAGACATATTAAATGGGGGTCTTGCAAGAGGTGAACTTGGGGTTATCATAGCAAATACCGGAGTGGGAAAGTCACACTTTCTTGTTCATGTAGGCAGTGAAGCATTACGGGTAGGTAAAAATGTCATTCATTATACATTCGAGCTATCAGAAAATGCTGTAGGAATAAGATATGATTCTAACTTATGTGATATTCCAAGTAGCGATATAATTGATAGAAAAGATGATGTGATGAAGATATATGATGAGTCATCTCTAGGTAGACTGATCATAAAATCATACCCAACAGGATCTGCAACAGTCATGACAATAAGAAATCACATTGAGAAGCTTTTACTTAAGTCTTTTGTTCCAAGCCTGATAATTATTGATTACGCAGATATCATGAGATCATCAAGAAAATATGATGCCTTGCGACATGAATTGAAGCTGATCTACGAAGAACTCAGAAACCTGGCAATGGATATGAATATTCCAATCTGGACAGCATCACAGGCAAATAGAGATTCAGCAAACTCTTCTGTAATAGGTCTTGAAAATATGTCAGAGGCATATGGAAAAGCAATGGTTGCAGATGTTGTACTATCTCTTTCTAGAAAGCCTATGGAAAAGTCATCAGGTGCTGGAAGATTGTTTATTGCTAAGAATAGAGCTGGTCGAGACGGAATGTTATTTCCAATAAATCTGGATACGTCTAGGTCAAAATTGATTATTGTAGAAGATAACGGAGAGATGTCTCTAGATGAGGTGATGTCAGCTGATCAATCATCAATGAAAAATTTACTCAAAAGCAAGTGGAAAGAAATAAACGATTCCTAAGGATATTGCATATTAATAGGAGAGAGTGTGGCAAAATTTGAAGATGTTGTAAAATCAAGCCTAGACTATTTCAAGGGAGATAACCTTGCAGCAAATGTTTTTGCAACCAAGTATGCATTGTGTGATAGAGAGGGAAATTTTCTTGAGGAGTCTCCAAATGATATGCATAAGAGACTTGCACGTGAATTTAAGAGAATAGAGGACAAATATCCAAATCCAATGTCTGAGTCTGAAATTTTTAAGCTTTTTAAGAATTTTGAGTATGTCGTCCCACAAGGAAGCCCGATGGCCGGGATTGGCAATGACCACTATATTCAATCACTTTCAAATTGCTTCGTAATAGAGTCACCGTATGATTCATACGGAGGAATTCTAAAGACAGACCAGGAGCTTGTTCAGATAGCAAAGCGCCGCGGTGGAATCGGATTTGACGTATCAACAATCAGGCCAAAGGGATTATCAACTGGAAATGCTGCAAAAACAACTGACGGAATTGAGGTATTCATGGATAGATACTCAAATTCCTGCAGAGAGGTTGCGCAAGGTGGCAGAAGAGGAGCATTGATGCTCACAATCTCTGTACATCATCCACAGATTAGAGATTTCATAAAAATTAAAAGAAATCAAACTCGTATAACTGGTGCAAATGTCTCTGTTAGACTAACAGATGAATTTATGAATGCAGTTGAGTCTGATAGTGACGTACAGTTAAGATTTCCTGTTGATAGCGAGGCACCAGATCTTGTGAGATATGACAGTGCTAGAGAAATCTGGAATGAGATAGTTGAATCTGCTCACGCATCAGCTGAACCTGGGATTTTATTTTGGGATAATGCTATAAATTTCACTCCTTCAGATGCCTATAGCCACGATGGATTTTCTTCAACATCTACAAATCCTTGCGGCGAGATTATTTTATCACCATATGATAGCTGTAGATTAATGCTTATTAATTTAATGTCATTTGTAATAGATCCCTTCACAGACAAAGCTGTATTTGACTTTAACAAAATGGGAGAAATTACTCAAAAAGCACAGCGTCTAATGGATGATATGATTGATCTTGAGATAGAGCAGATAGATAAAATTATTTTAAAAATTGAGAGAGATCCAGAACCTGAACATGTCAAAATAATTGAAATGAACCTTTGGCAAAGAGTAAAAGAGCAAGCACTTAAAGGTAGAAGAACTGGGCTAGGTGTAACAGCTGTGGGTGATACTGTAGCAGCCCTTAGTTTAGAATATGGATCTAATGAGTCAATCAAGACAGTTGAAAAGATTTATAAAACTCTTTGTATCAATGCATATAAGTCATCCTGTTATCTTGCAGAAGAGAGAGGTGCTTTCCCAGTTCATGATCATTCACTAGAGGAAAACCATAGCTTTCTTAATAGAGTGTGGAATGAGTGCCCAGAAATTCGTGAGTTGTGCAAAAGAAGCGGAAGAAGAAATATCGCGCTCACAACAACAGCACCTGCAGGGTCTGTATCAACTCTCACACAGACGACATCAGGAATCGAACCTGCATATCTTCTAAAATATACAAGAAGAAAGAAAATAAATCAATATGATGATGATACTGAGCCTGACTTTATAGATGATGTGGGAGATAAGTGGAAGGAATATACTGTATATCATCACGGATTTAAAAAATGGATGGATCAACTTTCGCAAGAAAAAATAGAAAGCTTAGACTATGAGACACTTGTTGACATGAGTCCGTATAAAAATTCTACATCTAATGAAATTAACTGGGTTAGTAAAATACAAATGCAGGCAGCAGCACAAAGATGGATATGTCATGCAATATCTAATACAACTAATATTCCATCAGACACTGATGTTGAGACAGTAAAAGACATATACATGGAAGGATGGAGATCAGGATGTAAAGGAGTGACTGTTTATAGAGACGGTTGCAGATCAGGTGTTCTAGTTCCAAAGAGTAATGTCACAAAGTTTAAGATTCATGAGGCACCGGGTAGGCCCAAAGAACTTCCTTGTCACGTTCATCATGCATCAATTAAGGGCGAAGCATGGACAATTCTTGTTGGGCTTATGGATGATAGGCCGTATGAGGTGCTAGGTGGATTACAAAAATATATAGAAATTCCTAAGAAATATGATGAGGGGATAATTGTTAAGCATCCAAGAAAGACAAGAAATTCTATTTATGACCTCAAGGTTGGCAAAAATGGAGATGAATTTTTAATCAAGGATATAGTGTCTGTTTTTGATAATCCAAATCATGCAGGGTATACAAGAACGATCTCACTTGCATTGCGTCATGGGGCACCAATTAATTACGTAGTTGAACAGCTACAAAAGGATAGAGAGATGGATATGTTCTCATTTTCAAAGGTTCTAGCAAGAGTTTTAAAGAATTACATTCAGGATGGAACAAGACCCGGAAAGACAGAGTGTGAAAATTGTGGCGCTGAAAATACACTCAAATATCAGGAAGGTTGTGTGATGTGCACAAGCTGTGGATCTAGTAAGTGCGGATAGTGATGTTATGAAGTGGACAACAAATATATCTCATTTACTTAAAGAATTTGAGCTTAGAAAGAATCCTGTCATAGTCAGAGTCAATAAGTTTGATGAAGATTCTGCAAAGGAATTTCAGGATCAGATTGCACAGGCACATAACACTGGACAGCTTGTAATTCCTGTTGTGATTGACTCATTCGGTGGCCAGGTATATTCTTTAATGAGCATGATTTCTGCAATTAAGCATTCAGAATTACCCGTAGCTACTATCGTAGAGGGTAAGGCAATGTCCTGCGGTGCAGTGCTTATGACATTTGGTGAAGAAGGTATGAGATTTGCTGACCCGGATGCAACAATTATGATTCATGATGTCAGTAGCGTCGGTCATGGAAAAATTGAAGAACTTAAAGCTGATGTGAAAGAAGCTGAACGTCTTGATGAAAAGATTTTTACTATGATGGCAAGAAATTGCGGTAAAAAAGATGACTATTTTAAAAAGAAAGTATTTTCAAAGAAGCATGCCGACTGGTTTATGGATGCAGTTGAAGCGAAAAAGCATGGAATAGTTAATCATTTGAGAGTCCCAAAGCTTAATATAGAAATCAATGTAGAAATTGATTTCGAATAAAAGAGAGATAACATGTTAAATGAGCAACATGAATACATGTCTGTTTTTTCAGATATCATATCTGATGACGCCAGTCAGTTTTTGACAGAACTCATTAGAGAATTCAGACCACAAATTGACTGCCTAATGGAAAGAAGACAGTTTAAGCAAAAATATTTCAATGATGGAAATTTGCCAGATTTTTGTGAAGAAACTTCTAATATTCGTGATGCAGAGTGGACTGTTGCTAAGATTCCAGGTGACATAGAAGATAGAAGAGTTGAGATAACAGGCCCCACAGATAGAAAGATGATAATAAATGCCATGAACTCAGGTGCAAATGTTTTTATGGCAGACTTTGAGGATTCTCTTTCTCCAACCTGGAATAATGTTTTAGATGGTCATGTAAATCTAAGAGATGCTGTTAATAAAATAATTACATTTGAGCACCCAACAAAGGGAACATACTCTCTAAATGATAATCATGCAGTTCTGTTTGTAAGACCTCGTGGATTGCACCTTTCTGAGTGTCATTTTAAGGTAGACGATATTGACTCCCCTGCATCACTATTTGATTTTGGACTATACATTTTTCACAATGGAAAAAATTTAATAGACAGCGGAACAGGACCTTACTTTTACCTTCCAAAGCTTGAGCACTACTTGGAAGCTCGTTTATGGAATGATATCTTTAATTGGTCGCAAGATAGGCTGGGAATACAAAGGGGATCGATTAGGGCAACAGTTTTAATTGAAACTCTTCCCGCAGCATTTCAAATGAATGAAATCCTTTGGGAACTGAGAGATCATTCTGCTGGTCTAAATTGTGGAAGATGGGATTATATTTTTAGCTGTATAAAGGTCGGAAGAAATGATCATAGTAGGATTTTTCCAGATCGTGATGATGTGACAATGGCCAGCCACAACATGAGATCATATAGCAGGCTTTTGGTTCAAACATGTCATAGAAGAGGAGTTCATGCAATGGGTGGTATGGCTGCACAAATTCCCATTAGGAATGATCCTGAGAAAAATATTAAGGCACTTAATAAGGTGCGTGCTGATAAGCTACGCGAGGTAGGTGACGGGCATGATGGAACCTGGGTTGCACATCCCGGACTTATTCAAATAGCGAAGGAAATATTTGATGAAACTATGACAAGTGAAAATCAAATTGAAAAAATAGATAAAGTAGATGTGAATAGAGAAGATCTTCTTCATGTACCTGAGGGAGAGATAACAGAAAAAGGTCTGAGAAAAAATATTAATGTGGGCATTCTTTATATTGAGTCGTGGTTAGCGGGAAACGGATGTGTCCCACTTTATAATCTTATGGAGGATGCTGCAACTGCGGAAATTTCTCGTGTACAGATCTGGCAGTGGATAAAGCATGGAATTTTTGAAAAGGAAGAGTTTATAAAAATTCTTAATGAAGAGGTCGATAGAATTAAATCACAAGTGGGAATGAAAAGATTTTTAAGTGGAAGATATTTACAATCTGCAGACCTTTTTGAAAAGTTGTCTGTTAGTGATAGTTTAGTTGAGTTTTTAACGTTATCAGCTTACGAGCATATTAAGTGAGGATTACTAATGGTTTATGATAATAGTGGCAGATGGTTAGGTGTTAGGCGTGATTGGACTGAGAGTGATGTCAAAGAGCTAAGAGGAAGTGTAAACATAGAATACACACTAGCCAGTCAGGGATCAAAGAAGCTTTGGCAGTTACTCAATGAGGAAGAAAAGGTAGCAGCACTGGGTGCATTGACAGGAAACCAGGCTGTTCAACAAGTGAGAGCAGGGCTTAAAGCAATTTATTTAAGCGGTTGGCAGGTAGCTGCTGATGCCAATTTGTCAGGCCACATGTATCCTGATCAGAGCTTATATCCAGCAAATAGTGTTCCTCATGTTGTCAAGAGGATCAATCAGGCGCTACAGCGTGCAGATCAGGTTGAGAGCGTAGAGGGAAATGTTACAAGAGACTGGCTGGTTCCGATTGTTGCAGATGCTGAAGCAGGGTTTGGTGGACCTTTAAACGCTTATGAGCTGATGAAGGCAATGATCGAATCAGGAGCAGCAGGAGTTCACTTCGAGGACCAGCTGAGCTCAGAGAAAAAGTGCGGACATCTGGGAGGAAAGGTTCTAGTTCCGACATCACAATTTATTTCTACATTAAAGGCAGCAAGACTTGCAGCTGATGTGATGGGTGTACCAGCTGTGTTAATAGCAAGAACAGATGCAGACAGTGCTAGACTTATGACATCTGATATTGATGAATATGATCATAGATTCATAACAGGTGATAGAACACCAGAGGGATTTTTTAGAGTAACAGGGGGAATAGATCAGGCAATATCTAGAGGGCTTGCATATGCTCCATATGCTGATCTGATTTGGTGTGAGACATCGACACCAGATCTAGAAGAGGCTAAGATATTTGCTGATGCAATCCATGCAGAATATCCAGGAAAGTTACTGGCCTATAATTGCTCGCCTTCGTTTAACTGGAAAAAGAATCTAGATGATGATACAATTTCAAAATTCCAGAATGAACTAGGGAAAATGGGTTATAAGTTTCAGTTTGTCACTCTTGCAGGTTTTCACTCATTAAATTACAGCATGTTCGAGCTTGCCAGCGGATATAGAGATGATGCAATGTCAGCATATGTGAAACTACAGCAGAAAGAATTTGAAGCTGAAGAAAATGGCTATACTGCTACAAAGCATCAAAGAGAGGTTGGAACTGGCTATTTTGATGCTGTTAAAAATATTGTAACTGGTGGCGAGTCGTCGACAATTGCGCTAAAAGAATCTACAGAATCTGACCAATTTGATTAAGATTAAAGATGGATAAAGATTTTTATAATAGTTCAAGTGCAGAAAAGCTAGGATGGACTCCATCATGGTTTGGTTGTGATGAATTTGATGTGAATCTTGTTAAGGCGGTTCAAAGATGGCAAAAAGAAAGAGGGCTGTCAGCAGACGGGCTTGTTGGTCCCATGACATACAGACGAGTGTGGACAGAGCGTGAAGCAAATATTTCAGACTACAAACCTAAAAGGAATATTTTTACACCAAGGGACAAACATATAGTTCATAATGGTCACTTTATTCCTATTGAATGGGACAAAGTGATTCTCTGGGACGAGAGCGACGGGCTTGGATCTAATAAGGGATGTTACACTGATTATTCTGGAAAGCCGGATAGATATCCCACTATGTTTGTTAACCATTGGGATGTCTGTCTCAGTGCAGAGTCATGCGCAAAAGTTTTGAATAATAGAGGCATTTCAGTACATTTTTGTATTGATAATGATGGGACAATATTTCAGCTGTTGGATACTCAACACAAGGCCTGGCATGCTGGAATTCCCAGGTATGAAGGTGGCAATACAAAGGGAATCGGTGTCGAGATCTCCAATGCCTATTATCTCAAGTATCAGGATTGGTATGTTAAAAATGGATTTGGAGAAAGGCCAATTCAAGAACATGGATATGTTCATGGAAAAACATTAGATCCTTTTTTAGATTTTTATCCCATTCAGCTTGATGCACTTAAGATGTTATGGAAAGCAATTCACATAGGTCTAGATATTCCTTTTGAATATCCTAAAAATTCAAGCGGTCATATTGAAACAGGCGTTCACAAAGACTGTGAAAGAGGAAAGTTTCATGGATTCTGTAATCATTATAATTTCATTAAGTCAAAAAAAGATTGTGCTGGCTTAGACTTACCGAATCTTCTTAATGCTGTCAAGAATGAGCCGATATACTGTCTTGACAGGAGATAATAGCTGTACCTCTCTAATAATTAGATTATAGACGTTTATTGGAGTGAAGTGTGGCAGTTAAGAATTTCGGTGCAGGAACTGTTAAGTTCAATGAGGGAATCATTGTCTCTGGGTCTGAAGGTGAGACATATGCAACGCTAATAGTCTCTGGAGCTGCTGTATTCAACGAAGAGGGATCAATACATGATTTTAGAGTTGAAAGTGATAGTAACACTCACATGCTGTTTGTTGATGGCATAAATGATCGCGTAGGAGTTGGAACAACATCGCCCACATATACATTAGATGTGGCTGGTGATATTGGAATCGGGGCCGAGGCCGGGGGACACGCGTTGATAAGACATAACGGCGACTCCAACACGTATATAAGATTTATTTCTAGCGGAGAT
>Ga0209434_1000853_pt1 | contig 14112 bp, 22 predicted proteins | sample ETNvirnome_2_300_FD_184068 | JGI IMG/M metagenome (GOLD analysis project Ga0209434, IMG submission 184068) | Marine viral communities from the Pacific Ocean - ETNP_2_300 (SPAdes) (version 2) | ecosystem: Environmental > Aquatic > Marine > Oceanic | place: Pacific Ocean | collected 2013-06-22
AGCGAGCCGATAAAACGTAAGCAAGGTTCAACCCCAAGTGTGTGAGTTCGGCGTGCATACATGCAGCGACGAACAGGATGCAGTAAATAATTTCCATACTCTTATTATACCACTAACCCCTGGGCACGTCCACCTCGGGAAGAGCTGCACACGCAAAGAACGGAGGCAGAATCGCTGGGCTGATGTAGTAGAACTTGTTTGTCTGATCTACGGTCAGCCAGTAATTCGGCGTCCGGACGATGTACGAAATGAACTGCGTCGGAATATCGTAGTTCTCGACGAACTCATTCTGCTTAAGCCCAATGACCATGGGCACAAGGTGTGACTGCTCAACATTGTACTGAAAGACTTCATGGCCACTAGTCAGCCGCACCTTGAGGTCTGGCTCGACCACCGTGGGCTGGGCCGCCTGCTCCTGAATGTCTTCAGCTGCTCCTCTCGCCATGCTCTTCATGAACTGCTTAGTTGCAGCATCCAGCGCGGTACGAATGAAACCTGTGATCTTTTTCTTCATGCGTCTCCCAATGTCATTGATTCTACGATGTCGTTGTCTACACTATAAATAACGCGCTTGATCCCTGCTGCACGCATCGCGTTTTGGCACATCTCACATGGCGCCGACAGCCGGAGCTCTTTCGCTCCTTGCCCACCCAAACGAATAACGTACATCACTGCGCCACGTGTGGCAGTCTTGCTCTTACCTCGTAGGGCTGCGATCTCTGCGTGGAGAGAGCCAGAGGTATAGTCGTTAAAGGGTCGATTGAGTCCAGCGTGCTGAGAGAATTCGAGCATGTTGCAAGCAACGCTGAGGATGTTTCCGCCTTTGGCTAGAACTGCGCCGTGCTTATGGTCAGGGTGGTCAGACTTCAGGGCAATACTACGCGCCATCTCCAGACGGCTTCGTATCCTCCCGGTTTTTTCGATCCTCTTCACGCTTTGCCCAGCCATCAATCAGTTCCTGCTGTGAGAAACCCTGTTTGTCCATTAGTTTTTCCATTTCTTGCCAGCGCTCTTTCGTAGAAGTTTGCTCGCAAATGTGTGCGTCGTAGCAACACTCTAAATCATCCAACACACGTTCGAGTTTGTCCATGAAATCAGCCCCTACTCTATTTAAGAGTTCGGGTCCCGAATATTTTGTCGAACAACGGTAAAAAGATATTCCAGTTGGTGTCTTGGTTTCGGCCCATGTGGTGGAAGTAGTGACCGGGCATCCAGCGCTTTCCCCACTCTACATCAACGTGGGATTTTCGATGGAAGTACCAATATCCTGCCATGTATAGGACCAACCCCACGTAAAACGATGGCCATAGGAAGGCCAGAGGTAGGTGTATAAGGCCTCCAAATAGTAAGCCCAATAGTTCATTCCAAGTGAATCTGAGCTCATCGTAGGAGCTATCACGATTCCCATTCTTCCGGCACGTTTTGTGGTGATCGCCCCAATGGAACGCCCAGAACGTGCCTTTCTTCTTCCCGAAGCGTTTACCATGGAGGATGTGCTTGTGAATGCACCACTCCATAAGGTTACCGTATACAACCGCAGCACCGGCGCCGATAGCGGCGCCTAACATCCACTCAACCGTGGGGAGAATGCAGTCCTGAGCTCGCCGATGTCGGTCATCACGTACGCGAACTCGTACATTGTGAACTTGGTGCCGTTGGAACAGCAGCGAGCACGACGTGCCTGCTCGTACGCCTCTTCCTGTGTGGGCCACAAGACCTCAGCTGTTACCTTAGGACTTACGAATTGTGACGAACCACCAGCATGACGCGCCCGACCGAAGAAGCCAGTTTTAACACCGTTCTTAGTCTTGGTGTGCTCGAGCCAAATGCCGTACAAATATCCAGTTTTGGTTTGTGCCATGGTTAGATTATACCAGGCGAGAGGAAGGTGTATCAAAAGAAGGGAGGGCCCACGGTGTGACTACTCGTAGCTTTCGCCACACCGTGGGCTCCCAGAGGGTTACGCAGCCTGCGCCACGGGCTCCTCGGTCTCGGCCGGCGCCTGGGCGGCGTCCGCCTTGGCCTGGGCAGCCTTGGCAGCGGCAAGCAGCTTGGCAGCCTTCTCCGCAGCCCGCTTCTCCTTGCGCTCGGCAGTCGCCGCCGCCGCGGCCTCGCGGGCCTCGGCCTTGACAGCACGCTCGCCCCAGATGGCGGGCTCGACGAAATCACGACCCAGCGTGTTCTCGACGAACGCCTGGACATCGGAACCGAGCTCGACCTGGAAGCCGGGGCTGTGAGCCTTCTGCTTCTGGACGCGGTTGGTGCCGACCTGGGCGAAACCGGCGGGGGTCCACCAGTCGTTCATGAGCGAACGCTTGTCCTCGGCGTAGGTCTGGCCCTCATCGGAGCAGACGCCGAACACGTTGTAGCCAGGGACGTTGACGACCGCGCCGTCCTCGATGCGCTGGCCGGCGCGCTCGGAGGTCTTGAAGCGAACGGTGCGACCGACGGTGGCCGTGAGAGCCTCACAGATCTGGCGAGTGTAGCGCTTGCAGTCGATGGCCTCGTGACCCTCGGTGCCCGTCAGGAACAGGTGGAACAGCGTGGGGGTGGGGGCGTTTGCGTAATCAGTCTTCATTTATTTTCTCCATTGTGGTTGTGCGGGGATTGGTTACCCCTTGGTGTGGAATCATTATACCATGGACAAAACCGTTCGTCCAAACTATTTTGAATCCTAAGGACTTGGCTTGCTGAGGTGGGCATTCAAGGCGAAAAGCCCAGAAACGACCAGCCACAGGATGCCGCCAGGAATAGATGCAGCCAGGAACGTCACGAGCCCAGCAGTGAGGGCGCAACCCGACGCCACGAATGACATCCAGTAACGTGCTTTATTCGGCGGGATCATCGAGATTGATCCCCAGCTGCTTGGCTAGTTTCTGCCGTGCAGCTTCTAGCTCATCAGGGTCGACGATCGGTCTGCTCTTTTTCGGCCGGACGTCCTCGATAAGCTTGTTATCCATTGCATGCTGCTCGCACCAAAGGCGACACACATGCTCAGCGTCTTCGGCTTTGATCCAGCCTTGCTCTTTGTCTTTCTTGTAGTGGTCCGCGCCCTCGATCCAGAAGTTGAATGTCTTGGATCGTGACGCCGGCAAGAAACTGTTCGGGTCAGGCTCGAAATGCCCTTCAACGGTCGTACCGTGGATGCGCTTCACGACATACAAGCCGGCGCCCTCGACCTCGGCCTCCCACACACGACCAGTTATATGGCCGAGCGGTGTCTCATCCCACTCCAAGGCATAATCGAACTCCTCGAAGTAGTCACGTACGTCATCACTCATTTGCATTCTCCGGTTTCACTAGACCTTCTGTAATATACCACGGGACATGTGTTTCGTCATGACACTTCTCACATGGCTTACAGTTTTCATGCTGGGATACGAGATCTCGACGCCACGCCGATTCACCACAGCGAAGTGACAGAAGGTCGACGTTGTTGAGACCAATGCGGTGAATACGATTGCGATAACGCACCGCTACGCCAACTGGGAGGGGGTGATTGCGATCCATGAAACCTCTCTTGGTGTGAATCTATTATATCACGATCAAATGATCTGGTCAGTATAATCCACACCGCGCCAGGTCAACTTCGCAGACTTTTCGAGATCACCGTCGAGGTCAGCAAAGAACGCGCCCAACAGCTCCTTAGGAAGGTTGTCTTTTCCATAGAGCGCCATGCGCTTGCGCTCACCACGGCCCTCTTGTCGGGCAGTCTCAGCGTGCCAAGCGACACTCTCTCGTGCAGCGTTGTATCGATCAGCCAGTGTGGTTGCCACGCGGCGGACTGGATCCGCGAACTCATCAGGGACTGCCGTCAGCAACGTGTCCAGCGTGGGCTGAATTTCACCGATATCTGTGTAGTCCGTGAGAAGCTCGTACACTCGTCGAGGAGTCAGGTCAAACCGAATCCGGTGGAGCCGAATGTATTCCTGACCCTTGATCTTCACCTTCAGGCCGTCGCGATATGTCATCACGAACCCCTCGACCATTCCCGGCAGGTTCTGTGCCCGCTCAAGGAAGTGTGTGATCGACTGAATGGGATAAATCGCTGCAGGCCGGAAGTTGTCCGGAACAATCTGCACCGACTGTGCTGACGTACTGGTTACACCAGTCGCGTTGTGCACCCAATCGAGTACGACCATGCCCGAATACTCGTAGCGAACGACGATTCGGTTGGACGGGTAAATGATCTCCGCTAGAAGAGTCATACCGTTGTCACGCAACTCTTGTCGCAGCAGGTTTATCGTGCTTGCCGGTTGCTCGTTCAACCACTTGGTCGCCCACTTGGACTGGTCGGATTCCAACGATCCACGCGTTGAAACACGAGGACGGTTAGCATGGCGATCCCAGAACACAATGCCCAACGACCCATCCAACTTATCCTGTACAGCCACCGGCATACCAAGCAGCGCTAGCACTTCCGGCTGTGTCTCAGGCTTCTGCCCGACGTTCCAGAACTTCTTGAACGGAACCGCAACAGGAGTCGACGTATCGTTGAGATCGAAGATTAGACCACGGCACCAGATGTTGATGTCGTTCCACCACTTCTTAATCTCCACCATGGGAGCGTAGTTGAAGATGCAGAAGTTTCCGCAATCAGACACGCGGTACGTAACACGTCGAGCGTGAGCTTCTGCCATGCACTGTTCATATGTAGGTATCATTTGTCCCCAACATGTGCAGGTTGTGCCATGATCCTCTCCTGCACGTAATTAATGATCTTGCACTAAACTGCGTGCAACCTAGGTGTAATTATACCACACACAGAATTACATGTCATGTGATATTGAACTATCGGATGATTTTTCTTTGCCTGGGCGGGAATGGAAAATAGCGCATTCCGAAGAGGGCTGTGACGCCCAAGGCAGCAAAGCCAAGCGGAATGTTCGCTGACATCAGCACGAAGCTGAGAAAGGAAAAAAGATTGAATGCAACGAAGCTGCAGGTGTTTTTAGTATTCACTTATCGCTCCTTAAGCCTATAAGTATACCGCACTCTGGCAATGTGTTTGGTAGGCGAAGTGGGACTCGAACCCACGACCTCGAGGTAATCAGCCTCTATACCGGGTATAAGCCGGTTGCTCTAACCACTGAGCTACTCGCCCATTTGGGAGCCATAGAGGGCTCCCCTGGGATTTCCGAATTACCCAGGGAAGTTACCCCCTATCGATTAATTATATGAGCACGGAGGACTGCTGAGCAATGCCCGCCTACGGTTTTCCACACGGTTCCACGACCTTTCTTGTCCAGGCCGTCTTCTGCGTGAGGATTCTCGAGGAGTGCCTCGTCCCTTACATCACACACGAACAGCTTAAGATACTGCCCGAACTGCTCCATACCAGTTGGCTCACCGTGATGCGAGATCACGTTGGAGAGACGCTGAGGAGTGATATAGGGTGTGATTAGATCCAGAGCCGCAAGGACCTCATGAGGAATTTCCTTAGGCACCTTGTGAGTCTTTGGAACCTTTGCCTTTTCTTTGAACTTGTCGTTCTTTTTCTTGATCGCGAAACGCTCACCGACTTCGGTCTGGTACGTCTTGTTCCAAGGCCGAACGACTACGCCCTCACACACATTCCCCGGTGTGGGATTAAGCAGTGTGGGGAATGCATCGCCACATGCCAGTGCTGCATCAATACCATTATAGAATCCTACGTGCGGGACGCGCATGTTCTCGGGGATTGCAGCATACACATCCGCCGGGGCCCAATACTCATCACGTTTAGGGTCGTAGATATCGAAGAAGCGCACACGCTGATGCGGACCGTAATCTACTTCTTTCTGAACGCCGCCGCCAAAAAGCTCGCCATAGTAAACAAGAGGAGAAACACGATCCTTTGCGTGGTCTTTTGCTTCCTCAAGCCATTCTAGGAATGCTTCTTCTTCCATTGCTTCTTTCCAGCGGTAGAACTTGGCATCGTCACCAAGGAAGCTGGAACGCTTGCCAGCACGAACTTCGCCGTCGGGGAACACCCAAACACTGAAGTTTGCACCATGGAGTTTTTCGGTTGCGACGTACTTTGCGTCACGGAGACCAAGATTGTAAGTAAGCCACCACGACAGATTCTTTCCGTCATAGTGGTTACGAAGCTTCATGTATTTATTGAATCGCACTTCGTGTATTGTCCTCTAGAGCTTAGAGCTGGATATCTTCCTCTTTCCAGTCCTCGATCCCTTCACTTGCCAAGGCACGCTTGGCGGTTTTCACGGCGACGCCAGTGAAGACGTGGCGTGAGTGGTAAATGATACGGTTGATGAGTGCACGGATCGGGTCATCAGCGAACCAGACGAGAATGTGCATTGGCCAGTAGGTCACCCATGAACCAATTCGCTTCTTATTCGTGCTTGCCTTCGGCAGTGTGTACTTGTAACCATTCTGGTACTGGCGCGACTTCTTATAACGACGCACTGTCTTTCGGATATACGCCGGCCACATAAGGAACAGTGCACCGAGTGAACCAGCGGTGATGTACCCAGCGACAATGCCAACGGCAATCCATGGGTTTGCCATGATTGCAGCGCCGACTGTTGCCGCTCCGACTGCATAAACAACACCCGCAATGGGTAGTACAGCCAAGAACGGGCTTTCGTAAACGAGAGCGAAGAAAAGGGCGATTATACACCCGAGAATAATGCCGATTGTCATGATATTTTCACCATTGCTCCATCTGGAGGGTTGATAAACAAACGAGCTTTTTCTAGCTCATCTTGAATTTTCATTGCACGTACACGCCTGAAGCGTGCCTGCCACTCAAATGCCTCTGCTTCTTTGAGAAGCTGAGCTTTGACCTCTTGCAGCTTGAGCATGTACTCGTAGAGCTGTTGTTCGTTAAGCTGCATCATGCTCACCGTCAATTTGTTGTGTTAATGTGGGCCGACCAGGACTCGAACCTGGGACCATGCGGTTATGAGCCGCGTGCTCTACCAACTGAGCTACCGGCCCGGTAGTTTCATTCTTCCTCTTTATAAATGCTGCCCTGGTCAGGACAAGGAAAAAGCATATCCCAGCCTTCCACGAAGACTAGCTTGCCCTTGAGAATGAAGGCTGGCTTCCGCCGCATGAAGTTACGTCGCCGGTTATTGTACACTCGGCGCTTGCGAGTCTGTACACCGAAGCCCTTTTTGGATGTTCGTACTACGGTTTTACCGGAGCTGACCGGGAGGGAGCTTTCGTCAATGCGCCGTGTGCCGATGAACATCAGCACGGTATCATCCAATGCGCCTTTAGCACCGAAGTTCGACCGGTGCACGTAAACAAACGTGCCCTCAGGGTCGGTGTATTGCTCAAGCCGTTGCCCTGGGTAAAACTGAAACGTAGCTCCATGTACAATGTCGTCTGCAGTTTTGGTAGGGTCCATCATTCCTCCGGTGTATACATACATTATACCATAAATGGAATTGATGGTCAAATTGATTGTGGAGCCAAGAGTGAGATTCGAACTCACGATGAGATTTCTCTACTGGGTTACAAATCCAGTGCCATCGTCCACTAGGCGATCTTGGCGTTTATTATGCGCTCGACGTAAATGCGCAATATAGCTACACTTTGACTTTATTTTACAGTCACAAAATTTACACTTCATTTCGAACTCTCATACTACTACGCATGTGCCAAAGTTCGATTAGTACCGAGAGCGGGGTTCGAACCCGCACGCCCCGAAGGACAACAGATTTTAAGTCTGGCGCGTCTACCTATTCCGCCATCCCGGCAAGCTTGTCTCTATTTATTGTTTGGTGCCAGGTGAGGGAATCGAACCGCCAACCTCTCGGTGATGAAGCCGAGTGCTCTAACCATCAGCCTACTAACTTTATTCACTTCGCAAGTGCCGACAGTCCTGTCCATGAATAGGCTTTTAACTAGTGTCACAGACTTAGAAAAGGGAGCTACCCTAATCCTTATACTGCACCAACTTTGAGCTAACCCGGCGTGTATGCCTGAATGGCATGGTTCCAGTGGGTGGATTCGAACCACCGATCAGAGGATATGAGCCCCTTGCTTTCGACCTCTAAGCTACACTGGCATGAATGGTCGCGGGAGGTGGATTTGAACCACCGACCTCCGGCTTATGAAACCGACGAGCTGACCTGACTGCTCTATCCCGCACTATATTTTATATATGATGCCCAACTTATTCGTGCAGAGCGCTATGCTCAAACAAGTATCTTCTGAGGATTCGAACCCAACATTAGCCTGTGTTACTAATCGACAGCAGGTTACTACAGCCATCTTTGCCGATGTTTCACATAATGACCAAGCTTATGCCCGCCGTGGATGGGGCGTGGTGGCGATGGAGGGAATTGAACCCACTCGAATGCTCTCGCATGCCGGTTTTACAGACCGGAGACCCTGCCTTAGATCTTTACACCGCCGTATTTGGTACCCCTGGTTGGATTCGAACCAACGACCACCGGTTTCGAAGACCGGCACTCTAGTCCACTGAGTTACAGAGGCGTGGTACCCCCAGTTGGACTCGAACCAACAACCTCCGGATTCGTAATCCGGTGCCCTATCCAGTTGGGCCATGGAGGCGTAGCTATTCTTTATCCCAATGATAACGTGCAAAACCTTTGTGCTTCCACAAAGACCAGACAAATACAACAGCGATAGGAATATCCAGCCACAAACGAGCCGGCGCCGTTGTTGCAATCAGCGTAACGGCAGCTACTGTGAGCCAACCCATCGCTATCATTTGAAATGTTCTCATCGTCTACCTTTTGTTTGTTGGCTGTAGGGGCAGGATTCGAACCTGCGGCTCTCACGTTAACAGCGTGGCCCCTTACCAGACTAGAGTACCCTACAATGTTTATTCTTCAGTGTCGTCTCGACCAAACTTGTGAAAATTCCCACCAAGCTTATATGACAATCCGCCAAGCACGAGTGCCCAGCCGACGACCACGGCGAATATTGTCAATACTATTTCCATTCTCTCCCCTTATTTGGAGGGCAAGCTCGGACTTGAACCGAGGACCCGCAGGTTAACAACCTGCCGCTCTAACCAGCTGAGCTACTCACCCATCTTAAAATTTTGGTGAACCGAGAAGGATTTGAACCTTCGACCTTGGGATTAAGAGCCCCCTGCTCTACCAGACTAAGCTACCGGTCCAATGCATGTTCACCTACGAGGTGGGACTTGAACCCACAACCACGAGTTTAATGCTCGTTGCTTTGCTTAAGCTACATCTTATCGTTACTAATCGTATGTTCTACACACTGTTGGTATCCCGACGGAGAATCGAACTCCGGTTACTAGAATGAGAACCTAGCGTTCTAGCCGTTGAACTACCGGGACATGTTCTGTTGCATCGTCTTGCCTCGGCGTAAATAGAATGGCATGTCTACTATTCTTTACCGCTGTAAAATGCATGACGTATCTGTCAAGCAGCTCACTTACGTCGAACATGTCGAGGCAGGTGAGTGCGTAGTTATCGCTGATACGGGCGAACCGTTCATCATCGAAGAGTTCAGGAGCTGCGTGGAGGTGGGCGACAAACGCCTTTCCACTACCTGAATTGGTCGGCTGGTGTGACACGCTTCCGTTCTCCTGTGATGATGACCGTTGATCCTTTGATGATGGTCAGCTGTGTGTTGATTAAACCTTTATTTACCTGGCTATAGGTCACCACACCATTTGCCGAAATACCCCAGTGCTTACTGAGAAGCTTTGTGACAAGGAATTTGGCCCATCTACCGGCATGCTGCTCCTTCTTGCCAGACAAGATCATCTGCGAGCGGTTGTTGGGGTTAGGCACCCACGACACCCACGAGCCAGGACACCCACGTGGTGGAGCCTCCTTGTTAAAGACCGAAGCATCAAACTCATCGAAGTGTTCGCCCTTGTTGCCGACGAAAAAGCAGCCGTCCATTCCCAGCGGGAGGTTCACCTCATTCCGGTGTGGATCGTCTAGCTCACCTTGATCGATCATCATCTGCACAAGTGGGCGCTTCCGCCGCATCCGCTTATTGATCGCCAACGCGCCGAGGTAGTAATACTCGTCGTCGGTCAGCGGGCGCGACAATGTAAGAACGCCGGTAATCCCTTGCATACATTTCCTCCGACCTTTATTATACCATCGGTCTTGTGGTTCGTCAAATATGGCGGAGGCTGAGGGGGATCGAACCCACGCGGCCCGAAGACCGAACGACTTTCCAAGCCGCTGCATTACCACTATGCTTAAGCCTCCTCGTCACCTCTCACAGAAGCTCCCAAGAATGAAAGCCCTTTTCCGTCTGTGAGCAGGTCAGCTAAACTGGCTGTCGAGTTGCTGAAGTCTAGATACTCTTGAACCATGTCGTTTACTAGTTCCACGTTCACAATTGAATCCACGGCCAGATACCGTTGTCGATCCTTGATAACACGAAACTTACCCACGCTCTGCACCATGAAGGCGATAGTCGCACGACTAAGAACTTTCCAGTTCGCTTGAGGGTTTTCCTCCGAGTCGTAAAAAACTATCCCACCTTCACAGAGTATTTGCATCGTTTTCCTTGGTGCTCCCCCGCGGTATCGAACCGCGTTCTCCCGGGCTTCAACCGGGCGCATTCACCTGAATTGCTTGAGAAGCGTAGTGTTTGGCAGGGGCACTAGGACTCGAATCCAGAACTTCGGATTTGGAGTCCGATGTGTTTCCAATTAATACCACGCCCCTACTGCTTAGTGCGTATCAGACAGGCCGTACAGTGCCAACCATGCCGGCCACGCGAGCGTGGCAACGGTAAGATAAGCGTAGTTCTGACCCGTGACTCGATTCGCACGGACAATCATGGCTGCCGATAGAGCAGCCCCGACAAAGTAACCTACTATCATATTCTGACCTCATTCCATTTGCTTTGTAATTATACCATTCCTGAAATAAGTGGTCAGGATAAATGTTTGGTGGGACGATTCACGTGAATAAGTCGCTTAATCTAGCTTTAATATTTTCGTCTGGATATTGAATCCGGACAACCGTCCAACCTTTCTTTGCAAGAAGCGTGTCTTTTCGTTGGTCTATTGCTTGACGTTCAGGCAGCAAGTGTTGCTGCCCATCTATTTCAATAGCTAATTTTTGCTCATGCACAACAAAGTCAACGAAATATCGGCCAACTCGAAATTCACGTTCATACTTTACGCCCAATTTATTCAGCGCATCAATTGCTATTGATTCTGGGTATGAAGGCTTACAGTTACTACGTGTTTGCCAGCCTATCGTTGTATCACCAGCTGCGTAGCGTAATTTTGCACGCTTAAACGCAGCAGCCTTTTGTCTAGCACGAAAGAGTGGGTTATCCCATTGTGCGCTTACTGCGCATGTTCTTGAGCAATATTTTTTGTTGCGACGGTGCTTGAATAGGGCTGCGCACTTTGGACAAACAGAGGTTCGAAACTGTTTAGTCAACGTCATTCTGACTTTGTCAGAAATTTTTTGCCTATTGCACTTTGTAGCAAAAGATCGTGCACATTTTACCGTACAAAATCGTCCACTACCATACTCACCCGTGTGTTCACTACTGCACGTCTCACATTCACTCATGTTACTACATATGAGCTTGAACCTAAAACTTCCCAGTTAAGTTGTCCCGGCTGGATTTGAACCAGCGTTTGCCAAAGGCCCTCTCGGTTATCAGCCGAGCGCTCTACCAACTGAGCTACGGGACAATATCAGCGGAGGATGAGGGGATCGAACCCCCGCTGGATTCATCACCCAGACTACCGCTTTCGAGGCGGATGCATTCCCACTCTAGCCAATCCTCCGAAAAGAAGCCCCAAGCCCCACCTCGCTTGAAACAATGCCCGCGCATCCTGTTTGGATATTTTCCGGACCCCACTGGACGCCACTACGACTTCCAGACTTTACACTAGTGTCTATTAAATTGTCAAAAATCGAATGAATGTTCCGGAGCGTTCACTTATCGAGAGTAGCGTCACCAATAAGACAAGCGCGCACTACTGCTTTGCCGCGAACGTTACTTGCTCCTTTGTTCAGCACGCATCTTATTATGCCTCGGTTACGTGCTTACTTAATATTTGGCGGTCACGAAGGGACTTGAACCCTCAACTTCTCGCTAGACAGGCGAGCACTCTTCCAATTGAGTTACGCAACCATGTTTGGTGAACCGAGTAGGACTTGAACCTACAACTTCTGGATTAAAAGTCCAGCCTTCTACCAATTGAATTACCGGTCCGTGGTTCGGGGAGAAGGATTCGAACCTTCATTACCAGATTCAGAGTCTGGGGTCCTGCCGTTAAACGATCCCCGAGTGTTTATAGCACCGCCTTTGGCAGGGTCACATGACCCTCTTCATACTCGCCGTCCGGCAGCTCTTCGCCAGAGTCAACGCGGTCAGCCAGCGCCTTAGCATCAAGGTGATCGTAACCACCGTCGTACTGAAAGCGTGGCAGTGACGGACTGATAGCCTGTGCACCAAGCGTGTTGATGATGGCGTCAAACCAGACGGCACCGACGAGAACCACCGTAGCGGTCGCCAGCAAGCCTGCGATAATTATAATTGCGATTCCCATGTTTTTATCCTATCCGTGGTTACAAGAAAAAAGAAGTGGAGCATGTCGGGCTCGAACCGACGACCTCAGGCTTGCAAAGCCCGCGCTCTCCCAACTGAGCTAATGCCCCGCTATAAACGGAGTCCGTTCGTGTATCTTGATTAGGCCCGTTGGGCCTTGGTAATAGAATCAGAATACCAGCGCGACGAACGGGCATTAGTATTCCGCTTCGTAAACGATTCATGTTTTTGCATGTTTCGGCGCATGGCTTCCTCCATAGGTGTGTATGATTAATTATACCACACTCAGGTTATATGTATCAAATGAGTGTGTAATTTTTATTTCTGGCGGAAGATGGTGGGATCGAACCACCGTGGGGTTTCCCCCAACCTTAGCTTAGCAGGCTAGCACATTACCACTCTGTCAATCTTCCGGGCGGAAGATACAATGTATCTTCCTGGGGTCTTTACTAATGACAGGGGATTTTACGGTCCCATCGCCACGTTCAAGTACAAAAATCAAATTTATCTTATAATCTTATTTATTCAACATCACTGGCAAAATCACCTCACTGTTTGTGGAAGGTGGAACGCTGAGGTATCGAAAGCATACGTCCTGTTGACGTGCTTCCGCATATCCACCACTTCCCACTTACGATTCCAACTAGGCAACACTGAGTTTGCGCGCTTGAGGTTGCCATCCACAAGCATGCATACGACATCGGCCAAATACCGATTGACGTGACCCGTTGTCACAGAGTTGGGCGCAACAAGTCGTTGTGTTGCACGTTCGCGTTGAGACTGAGGGAGCTTAGCTATTCTGCGCTTCGCCTCCTTGTTCATCAGCGCCGCAACACGACGTCGCACTTTGCGGTATGAGCGCACGTACTGACGTCGGTTGTCGTTTGTCTGGTCTTGGTCCAAGACTTCCCTATGTCTACCTTGCGGCTCCGTCGGATCGAGGATCGACAAGGAGCCAGCAAGCAGCTTGATGTAAACCATGACCGTGTGATCGAAGTCGTTCTTAGGTGTGAAAGTCATTACGTCCTCTAACGGGATTTCCCCGCATGGGTTTTGACGGTAAAGATAAGGTACCCCTGAAAGGATTCGAACCTTCATGTGTCCAATTAACCTTTCTCCCGATTAGGAGTCGGAGGGTATACAGGGGCAGAAGAACTACATATCAGCGAGAAGCGCGGATAGTCTTTCCTGCTGTGACTCCGTGAAGTCTTCAATGTACATCATCCGTGGCCGACCGCGTTTGTAGCTACCATCATCGTTGACCCCACGTAGCGTGAAACGCTCCTCGGACGGGGTGTACTTGATGAGGTGATACGTCGAACCTTTAATCACAAACTCACTGTCCGCGAAGTCCGACACTGACCGTGGGTCTTGCCAAATCTTGAACCGAGCGTGTGTCATGACGGCCGGCCGACCTTGGCTGTTTCGCCCATTCTTCTGGACTTGCAGCTTGATCTGATGCTCATCGCATTCCACGACAACATACGTCCGTGTGCCTCGTTGAATTGTACTACCAATTGCGATGTTCATCCATTCTCCTTGCTGTTTATTATACCATACTTTTTCCGGTTGGTCAAACCGTGGGTGTAGGGGGCTTCCTGCCCCGCAGTTCGT
>Ga0209434_1000854_pt1 | contig 14110 bp, 19 predicted proteins | sample ETNvirnome_2_300_FD_184068 | JGI IMG/M metagenome (GOLD analysis project Ga0209434, IMG submission 184068) | Marine viral communities from the Pacific Ocean - ETNP_2_300 (SPAdes) (version 2) | ecosystem: Environmental > Aquatic > Marine > Oceanic | place: Pacific Ocean | collected 2013-06-22
TGCTCCCAGAATATAACCCTTTTTTTGTTTTTTTTGGGTTGTATGTGTCAAGAGCGGAATGAAATTCTCTCAGATTTCTCAGTGTACACTCGATCATTTCTTTAGATGCTCTTTCAGTTCTTTAAAGCCGCCAATAAAGTTATTATCGACAACTTTTGCGTTCTCTTCCCAATTAACGTTTTGTTCCCAGATCATAGGAACAGTTTTCCAGTTAAGCTGTTCTTTAGTTGCTTCTAATGCTTCTTCACAGTTTTCCATGTCCGTATAAGAAAATTTTAAATCACTTTCTTTTAGTAAATTTAATGCTCCTTGGCAATGGGGACAACTGTTTTTAGTAACAAGAACGTAATGTTTTTCATCTGCCATTTTTAACCTCTTAAAAGTTGTTTGTTTGAATGCAGCCCAAGTTTTTCTTGTATTGTCTCCGGTGTGCCAACCACTACAAGATCAATACCCGACTGCCCTCTGTTGAGATATACTCTAGTAAAAATTTGTCTTTTATCCAATTGTCCTAAACGATTTTCTGATAGAAGTCTTTTGTAAGTTTCATCTTCTCTCAAACAAACAATGTGTTCTGGATTGATAAATATTTCTCTAAGGGAGAATGAGTCAGCCAAACGACCATCATCTGAAAATTTATTATCTTTGTATACTTCTGTTAACTTAACTACCATTATCTACACTCGTATATGTTTTCTTCATTGGTAAACCAGTATTGACCATTATATAATATTTTACAATATGGTGCCCATCCTTTTTTATGTTCAACGGTAATTGCATGGGCCGGCTTTTCCGTTTTAATCCATTTATTTGGTGCCTCGTCCCTAGAGTGTGAATCATGGTTAAACTGGAGTAGCGTTACATCGGAGGGAATAAAAACTAGATCTCCTTTTTTAAAACTACTCACCAATCTCTTCCTCTCCGCTTTCGGGAAGATCATCGACGGGTGGACCAGTTTCCCCAATCTCAATCTTCCCCGCCTCCTCGCGTAAAAACTGTTGTACAGTGCGGTTGTAACCTTGCAATATGTCCATGGCGTCCTCCAGAACTACCACACTTCTTAAAAGATTTTCTCTGGCGCTTTTGACATCATTGAATGAAGAATCAACTTCTTCATTCAAAGCCTTTCTCTGAGCAGATTTGATAAAGACACTAACTTCTTCGTTTATGTTTACAGATTTTTGTAAAATATTTGAAATTTCTACCGGGACTTCAGTAAAATCAGCTGTGTAAGAGATTCTAACTTTTTTCATTTAACACTCCATCTAAAGTATAACACTCCTTTATTATTTTGTCAAGGGGTTTTTCTTACTTTTTTTAAAAATCTTTCTTCACAGTCAACCATCTGTATTTTTCCTAAAGGGAGCAAGGTATATACTTTGGCTCCCCTGGCAGAACTGGTCACTGGCTTTGCCCCAATTTCGATAACGGAAAAATAACAATTTCGAATTTTTATCGGCGCGGTTTTTCTGCCGCGAACAAGCTGTCCAGTGGCAAACTTTGGTTCAGCTTTAGTCTCGTCAACTACTTTTTGCGTAAATTTATTCTTACACATAGAAACAAATTGTTTCTCTGTCGGAACGAAGTCCGACTTACTCAATATCTTTTCAGCAAGATCTTTAAAATAGGGCGGATTATTTTTATAATAGTGCGCGCATATCATTGCTACTTCTTTTTTTTCATCATCGTATTGTACTTTCCATTTTTCATAATCTGCCACTGTTTCTTCTGAATATTTTTCTTCTATTTTTTTTATGGCTCCAAGTTGAGCTTCAGTCATGCTTCCATTTTTATTATATTGTTCATAAATGGATTCTAAAAACTGCTTCGTACCACCATAGACAAACGGAATTTTTAAAATATCTTCGATGCGTTCTAAAATAGAATCGTCCTTAACTTTGGGTTTTTCGACTTTTTTATAACTTCTATAATATCTGTAGGTAGCCATCACGTTAACCCAACGAACTTAAAACTTGATGCATCCCCAAACCAATTAAAGTTGTTACAATGATCCACAACGCTTTTGATACTTGTCTTTTAAAGCTCTCTAGATCGCGGATGCGCGCATAGATCCCTTCATCTGGATTGTAAACGGCTTCTTTTATTTTCACGATATCCTCCGCCATTTCTTCTTGCTTGTCCTTAACTATTTCAATGTTATCCATTATTCTTTCAAATTTCCCATTCAATTCAAGAAGTGCGGTTTCGGTGCCAGTAGCCATTTATTCCTTTTCTCCCTGGTATTAAATAGTTTGCTGACTCACTAATCGTTCTCAATTATTGCGTAATTTGTAGTAATTAACGTCGATGCGGCCGAAACAGCATTCTGAAGAGCCGATTTGGTAACTTTCGCGGGATCGATGATGCCGGCTTCGAACATGTCAACAAGTTTACCAGTGGCAAAGTTTCTGCCATCGCTTTTTTGCAGAGATAAAATTTCGTATAAAACCAAATCCGGCTTCTCACCAGCATTCAGTGCCATCTGCCTAATTGGAGATTTGATTGCCTCACATACAATTTTAGATCCAATTTCTTGATCTTCATTTTCAAATTGAAGATCCAAACCATCCGCCGCTCTAACCAAAGCTACACCACCACCAGGGACAATCCCTCCCAATTGTGCGGAACGAACGGCCTCGAGGGCATCTTCTACGCGATATTTCTTTTCAACCATCTCAACTTCTGTTGCACCACCAACGTGAATGATGGCAACTCCACTTGCGAGTCTAGTAATCCTTTCTTGAATTTTTTCACATTCGTGAACAGAATCGGTTTGCACCAACTCAAGCTTAAGTGCATCAATTTTCTTTTCAACCTCTTCCACATCGCCAGTCCCCCCAACAACCGTTGTGGCGTTTTTAAGAACATCAATAGTTTTTGCTGTCCCAAGGTGAATCAATTTGACATCCTGAAGTTTTAATCCTGAATTTCTAGAGACAAATTTTGCACCAACTGACAGCGCCAAATCTTTGAGAATGCTTCTTCTTTCTTCTCCATAACGAGGTGCCTTAATTGCAGCAACCTTAAGAGTGCCTCGCATAGCGTTCATGATAACAGCTGCTAGCGCTTGCCCTTCAATGTTTTCACAAACTATTATAAATGGTCTGTTTTCTCTGGCAACAACTTCTAGGATAGGTAAAAGCTGTTCTACTGTTTCAATATCATAGTCAGTTACGAGAATAAGAGGTTCGTTGTACTTCACAGCTCCTCTTCTTTCATCTGTAATAAATTGAGGAGAGACATACCCTGAATCGAATCGGAACCCTTCAACAAGATCTAGACTGGTCTCGATGGAGCGGGCCTCTTCAATGGTTATTGAACCATCTTTTCCAGCTTTGTCCACAGCTGTCGCAATTAATTTTCCGATAATTTTATCGCCGTTCGCAGAAATTGTTGCGATATGCTCAATGTCTTCTATACTTGAGATAGGCTTTGACATCTCTTCTACTTGCTCCACAATCGACTCAACTGTCTTATCCATGCCTTTCTTCATCTCTACAGGAGAAGAGCCAGCCACGATGTATTTCTGAGCTTCTCGCAGTACTGCTCGTGCGAGAACAGTAGAAGTTGTTGTACCGTCACCACATTCATCAGCAGTTCTTGCTGCTGCCTGCTTGATGATTTGTGCTCCAGCATTCTCAAATGGATCTTCAAGGCTAACAAACTTTGAAATAGTCACACCATCTTTTGTGATGATAGGATTAAATCCTTTCTGATGCAATATCACGTTTCTGCCACGAGGACCAAGTGTTGACGCAACATTGTCAGCAAGAATATCAGCGCCTTTCAGAATCTTCTCTTGTAGAGAAGGTCCCGAATCATATTTTTTCGCCATGCTCAACCTCTTTCGTTATATACATTATAAGACATTATACACTAAATGTCAAGTGTTTTTTAATGATTTTACAGATTTTACAACTGCTTTTTCTAAATCTTTAGAATTTTGAATAGCCATCTTGCCTGCGGCGCCTCTTTTCTCGATGTCTTTTTCTGTGCATGCAGCTGACGATTCTTGCCCACCACAATCGCTCAGGAAAAATCTTCCAACATTATCTGATAGTTCGGCCATGGAATTAAACATAAGAGTCATATCCTCGCCAATTCTTATCGCAGCAGCATCAAACACGTTTTTAACAGACGGAACAGTGATCCTAATTTTGCCTAATTCAGCTGACTTCCTACTGTAATGTTTGGCATTGATATGGAACTGTTTTCCTTTTGCTCCCGGGGCGCTTTTGAGCACTTCTTGAAAAAAGGCCGCTTTATTGGTAGATTGAGCAGCCATAGCTGACCAATTCTGAAGTTCTTCAGCAGATCCCCATAGATCCTTTGTATCTTTAGTATCTTGTCCGGGCAAGGGCTCATATGTAGAAGCAAGCGTTGCGCCAGGAGTTTGGGAGCCTGCAGCTCCGCCGGCTTCGAAAGCGGCTAAATCAGCAGATAATTTTGTATCAAGTTGTAAGGTCCCATCTGCCGGAACTCCTTGAAGATTAATTTGTTCTGCTGCGTCAGTGTTTATTCTTATGCCAGCTTTCTCAATAAGAGCGAGTCTAAGCCATTTGGGTCTTGCTCCCATCATCGCGCCGGCCTTGGTTGGGCGGCCTCCTACAGCATGTCGAACCCATACGTAGTTCCCTTCTTCACCCCATTTGTCCGCAGAACCCATTTTAAGCCAGCTTTTTTTACCAACTTGCTCAAGGGAGAACTTTTGGTTAACAAGTTTAAGTTCTTCAACATAAGCAACATTACCGATCCATTCAAAGAAGTTGTCAGCCGTAATATTGAATTCATAAAAAGTTACTTCAGAGATCGCTCCTTTCCCAGATTGTTTCTTTACGACAACAACATATCTCATCTCTTCTCCGCCGTTGGCGAAGTGTCCAACAAGATCTGTAAAGCTTCCCTTAACGTCACCAACTTCGTTTAGGATTTTCAAACTAATTGGCGACATTTTACCACCAAACTCAATACGAATATCTGCGATATCGCCCTCGCTAGTTGGCACCTGTATAGATTTACCTCCAAATATAGTCGCTAAAAATGGCTCCCACATAAAACCAGCAACAGAAGCATTAAATTCTTTAAGCATATAAACAAAAGAATTCAAAAACATTAAATAAGATAGAGCTTGAGGAATTGATGCTTCCTCAATATTTTTCTCAACCACTTTAGGATCTAAAAATTCAGCAATTGCTGTAATTTTGTCTCCGGGTGTTTGGGCGTCTCGTGCCATTTGACCCATCCACATCTCAAACTGTTCACGCTCTTCAGAGCCAGGTTTCTGACCTACAGATGTTTCTGTAGCTATGATCGTGGGAAGTCGAATGCTTCTTTGTCTAGCCTTAGCCCCGTCTCCTTCTAATAATTTCTTTGATGGCACTGAGGTTGCCTGCTCGACGAACGCCTGTTCAACCATCTCGAGAAGCCGTTGAAAGTTTATAGTTTTTTTGTCGAACCTTTGTTTAATTCTTTCTTTAATATCCATGCTTATAATTAGTCCGCATCAAACGATTTCGTCCGCTATTCCTAACTCTACAGCTTCTTCTGCTGTGAGATATACATTCATTCTTTTTGCCAAAAGTTTTTTAATATATCTTTTAGTCATCTTTGTTTCTTCTGTTAGGCAACTGACTAGTCTTTCTTGAGTCCATTTGGCCTCGGCCATTTCATTTTCAAGATCGGAGATATTGCCATGTTGCCCAGATTGAACACCGTGAAGCATCACTCTGCAATTTTTACCAATTTTTCTTTGGCCTTTCGTGCCTGCTGCCAAAAGTAAAACTCCTGCTGACATAACTTTGCCGATGCCTAGAGTATTAATGTCACAATCATTTCTTACCATTCGCATTATGTCATATATCGAAAACATATCAACAGCGCTGCCGCCCCAAGTTGATACAATAAAGTCCATGGACTCATAGGTCACCACCTTCTCTGAGTCAAGGTCTTCTGGGTCTAAAAGATCTTCCTTTTTGCCCATTTCTCTCAGCGCCATTAGCGAATAAGTCGTTTCGGCGGCATTGTCCTCGGTAACTTCTCCATATAATCCAATCATTCTGAGTTTCGCTGGTTCAACGGCGGGATCGTTCAACATTAAAAATTGTGAAAGATCCGTTACCGGAAGGTCGGAAGTTTCTTCTTGAGAGTCGTCCTCAAATTTTTTCAATCAATTCTCCTTTCTTTTAAATTTTTTAAATTTGCCATTCCTATTAACTTCTTGTAATTCAAACGGAAATTGATTAGCCCAGCTTCGCCATGAGTTTGGCTCTTTGAAATTTCTTGATAACAAAAGAGTTTCCTCCTCTTGATTTTTTGTCCACCCAAAGCCAACTTCTCGCCAACCACTAGTGGCAGATAGAACTTTATTTTTCACACGCTTTCCTTTTATTCCTTCAATCTGCAGACGATAGTGGTTTCCTTCCTCGTCGGAAAATACTTTCCAAATTGTAGCTTTCACCTCACTCTCCTTTTTATTTTTCATTATAGCACGTTTCTCCTAATTTTACAACAACTTTTTTCTGGATTTTCGCGAATATGATATTGCCTCCCTCCAGTTGTTAAACCGTATAAGCTTTTTATAAAGCTTCGGCCAATGAGTAATTATGCGTGCGATGGTCATTTCTCTCCAAATTTTATGTAATTTATTATCAATACTCCGAAGATCTTTGATTTCTTCACTAGAAGCACCTGAATCCTTTATGACACTATACTTCATTTCGAGAGCATTGTCAAGATCTTCCGATAAAATATCTAAAACATTTAACATGTGTGCGAGTTGTTTCTCAAATAACTCAGCCAGTTGGCCATACTGAAGCACCCCAGAGATTATCCTGTATGAAAAAACTCCGAGAGCGAACCACAAAAATTCATTCATGCCATCTGGCATATGAACCTCTTTTACTTATTTTTAGTGGATGAAAAAATTCGATTTACGACGCGTTCAGCAAGGTTGTCCACATACTCTTTTTTCTTATTTTTTTCATTCTTGTGTTTTTGCAACTTTTCGTAGAGAGCAGCAGTTACCTTTTCTGTAATTTTATCGATGGTATCATCATCCAAATCTGAATTTTCTTCCTCTTCCAGAGATTCTTCTTCCTCAGAAGCTGGTTTTTCTCCCTCTTCCATAGGAGGCTCTTCTTCCATAGGAGGCTCTTCTTCCATAGGAGGCTCTTCCATAGGAGGCTCTTCCATAGGAGGCTCTTCCATCGGAAGCTCTTCGCCTTCTCCTTCTGTAGAAACAGTCATAAGACCTTCAACACCTAGAGCGTCTTCAACGACGCCGGCGAATCCTTGAGCCAATTTTTCAGCCACTTCTTCCGCTTGCTCCGGAGACAAATCAATTCCGGACTCTTCACCAGGAAGCTCCTCTCCAGGAAGCTCTTCACCAGGAAGCTCTTCACCAGGAAGCTCTTCGCCGGGAAGTTCCTCTTCGCCAGGAAGCGGTTCGCCAGGAAGTCCTCCTTCTGGCTCCATTTCGTCTTCATCGCGTGCATAGGGACCAAGGCCCATCTCATTTATCTTTTCGACAAATGGGTCTGTTAACGGTCCGATTGAGGCTAGTTTCATGAAACGACGGATGGTCGCCTCTTTAAGAAGTGTCTTTTTACTCATTTTGTTTCTCCTGTAAAAAAGTTTCGACGCTTTTAATATAAATAGTCACACGTTACTAAAAAAGAAGATTTTATAAGCTCGCAGTACCATCTTTTTTAATCGGCATTTTTTTCAAAGCTTTATCTTGGATTTGTTTGATTCTCACGAAGCTTACATTTAGTCTCTCTGCAATTTCTCTCAGAGTCATAGGGCCATTTTTTTCAACTGCGATCAAAGAACAATTTAAATCATTTTTGTAATTAATCCAGTATCTGCATTCTTTAATTGGGCACCCAACGTCATTGGAAATACAACAGTTACAACAACTCCTCATAATTCTGAATGCTCCTCTTCCAACAAATCAAATACGCTTTCTATTTCGTCGGGGTTTAAGGCAAATTGTTCTTCTACTTCTCGGCCTTTTTGAATTAGCCGCTGCGACTTCTTCCTATTCGACTTGCTCTGACTGTTCTTTTTTTCTTTATACTCATCAACAATCTTCATCATATTTTCATCCTTGTTAATATATTTTCTCATCATCAATCTGAAGAATTCATTTTGATACAAGCCATCGTAGTGTAGCCTAATTTTCAGGTCGGCATGATTCTTGTCGAAGTCTTCAAAACAAACTTGCTTCTCTGCTTTTCTAAACTTATGAAACATTATCTCCTCAAAATGTGCGTCGAACTTTCATACTGGCCAGCAGCAGTTTGGCTAAGAAATGTTGCTTTTGATTGAAACTCTTCTAAAGTACGAGCGCCGGTATAAGAAAACCCGCTCCTGACGTTACCTCCAATATCCCGTAAGATATCAGCAACCGGGCCTTTGTATGGAATTGTAGTTGATATTCCTTCAGGAGAAGATGATTGCCCTCTCCAATCCATTTGTGCAGACCTCGAAGCCATGCCTCTGTAAACTTTATATTTTTTGTTTCCACTTGTAAATATTTCTCCTGGTGATTCATCAGTGCCTGCCAACATCGATCCAAGCATAACAAAATCTGCTCCTGCCGCTAATGCTTTTACAATGTCTCCACTATTTTTAATCCCGCCGTCAGCAATTATTTTTGCATCTCTGTTCGTATACGAGCAATCATGTATTGATTGAAAAGTTGGAACGCCATGGCCAGTGTTGATTCTTGTGCTGCAAATTGAGCCTCCACCAATTCCAACTCTTATGCTGTCTGCTCCCCAATCTGCCAAATCATTAAAAGCTTCAAGGGTTGCAACATTTCCAGCCATCAAATGAACTTCACTCCCAAAAACATCTCTTAGCGATTTAAGCGCATGTTTAACTAAAACATGATGGCCGTGGGCCACGTCTAAACACAGGTAACGCGCGCCGGCGGCGAATAGAGCGTGCGCACGTGCTAAGTACTCTCCAGTTGCCCCGATTGCTGCAGCTTTAAAACATCGCCTCTCCTTAACAAGGGCAACCTGTTTCTCGATTGTGTTATACCTGTGAATTACCCCCAACCCACCTTCATCATACATAGTCCACGACATTTCATCTTCGGTAACTGTGTCCATTGGGCTTGATATGACTGGCAATTCCAAATATGCTGTTTCGCTTAAATGATTCCCTATATCAATTTGACTTCTACTTTCTATATCTGAATATTTTGGTTCTAGTAGAACGTCATCAAAACTAAGACTATTTTGCATTCATTTCCTCTTTAATTTCTTTAATAAAACTATTGGCTCTTCCCCAACATTCCGGACAATAAAGATTAACTTTATTTTGGTTTTTTCGGACGATAACATACCAAGATTGTACCATTTCTTTATTCTCTTTGTCAAACGGTTTTTCGCACACAAGGCAACAATCATCAATTTGTGAAAACAAACCAATCTTTTCTTTTAAATCCTGCTCTGCGCGCTTCTTCTTTGTTTTTCTAATTCTTCTTTTTATCTTTTTCGCTGCTTTTGTCATCTGGCCTCCAAGGTTGATATGCCAACTGCGCCGAAGACCGCGCCACAACCATATAAATTTTTAAAAATAACAATAGCGGAAGGGAAAGGAGCAGAATTATTTCCAGCGTTATCATTTTTAAATTTAAGTCGTCCTTTCACAAAATTTATTTTCCACGCCTTCATACAATAATCGTGCCAATACTTTGTATCTGTTCGTGAAGGTATTAAGCAGACCACTGTTGTCTTTGGTTTTTGCCCCTCCTCATAAGCCTTCTTGATCCATTTTTTAATGTCTCTCCCGTATGGAGGATTCATAAATACTGTTTCACCTTCCCAGCTTTTACTAAGCCCGTCATCCTCTTCAGTATAATATTTTTCACACTTCGCAGTTTTGTGGGTAGCGCATGGATCAAGAGTAAACCTATGGTCAAGATTCAAATAGTCATATAATCCTTGAGGAGTTTCCCATTCTTCAGATTTAGAAGAAAACATAACTTCTTGTGTGCTCTTATTCATACTAGCCCCGTGCTTCCAAAGCCCCCATCGGAACGACTAGTGTTTAGTTCTGATGGATCACGATTAATTTCGTCAAGCTCACAGATTACAACTGGGACCAAAACAGCCTGTGCAATTTTTTGGCCAGGTTTAATAATTTTTGTTGAACCTCCAATGTTGTGAAGGTTGACATACACTTCGCCAGTATATCCAGGATCAACGACACACGCGCCAACAATCAATTTTTGTTTATGGGCGACGCCAGACTTGTTTTTAACCTCGAACATATGATTGTCTGGAACGATGACTTTCAGGCCGGTTGGAACCAAGCAAGATTCTCCTGGTGGAATTCTATACTCTCCTTCGGGTTTCCAATAACAATCCGGGTCTTGTTCGGGGTCCGGACAATAAAACAAATCCATTCCCGCATCGGTGGAATGCGCTCTCATCGGTAATTTTGCATTTTTTCTAACCTTATAAAATTTAAGTTTCATCATAACTCCTTTATACCATTATACTTTTATACTTTTTGTTTGTCAAGTTTCTTTTGTTTTCTTTTTTCACTTTCTTTTTTACGCCTTTTATATTCAACATATTTTTCAGTTTTGCGATATTCTCTCTGCCATTCGGCTGCAGCCTTGCGACGTTCAGGTGTATCTTTTTCTCGCCTGCTAGCATTGTTGCGTGCTTTATATTCCTCATACCATTCGGGATCTTCTTGTTTTTTTCTTTGAAATCGAGCTGTGGCCTTCGCACTTTCTTCTTTGCGCCACTCAGGATCTTGACTTTTTTTCCGGTACCGTTCGCGCCGGTTTCGAGCGACTTTTTCGCACCACTCAGGGTTATTCCGTCTTCTTTCCCGGGCAGCGGCCCTACTGTACGCATTTTGTCTTTCTCGATATTCTGGATCTTCCTGTCTTCTTTGGCGTTCCCGCTGCGCTTGGCGCGCGTTCTGTTCAGCCCGAATCTTAGGGTCTTTCCTCCTCTCTCGTTGTCTTGCGCGATCTTTCTTGAGGCTTTCTTCACCAAAAGCGGTGCACTGGTTTAACAAAAGAGGATCTTCAGATAGTTTCTGAAGCATTTTTTGTTCTGCCAGTTTCATCTCTTTGGGACTCTCAAACTCCTTGATAACAATCCACTCCAAATCTTCTCTGCTCAGGGAGTGTTTTTCACAATGTCTACACAAAGTTGTCTTCTGACTACCATAATATCTAAAATGCTCTTTAGAACGTTCCTCCATGCCTTGCGTTGTCGAACCAACATAGTAATGACCAGTAGAGCACTGTGCTTTGTACAAATGATTTGCCTTTTTGCTTTCACGCCACAATTTATTTTTTTCACGGAGATATTCTCTATTATTTTCACGATATCTTTTAGCATACTCTTTCAAAACATCTTTGTTTTTTTCATGATACAGTCTAGACTTCTGAGAAAGCATTTCCTTGTTTTCCTTGTGGTATTTCTTCATATAGGAAAGTCTACAAGTTTTACATTGAGAACAAAGACCGTCTCTCGTACTGTGCTTTTTGTGAAACTCGGTTGTTTCTTTTTCTGTTTTGCATTCACTGCATATTTTTTTCATCCCAGCAACCTCCAATTGTACCTTATAGATCTTGAAGAAAATCCCCACTGTTCATTGTGATCTATTTTACACATATAAGGACGATTAATATGAATTATATCTTTTTCTCGAACTCCCCAACATCTGATAGAAGTTTGATTGCTCGTTGAATCAATCACATTAACAATCCAATACTCTTTACCGTTTTTTGTTTTTCTTCTTATAATTTCTCTCGGAATAAACCAAACAACCTGAAGTTCAGGGTCATATTCAGCGATAGGAGGAACAAAATATTCTTCAAGTTTGCTTTTTACACGCTCAGTCAACACAAGATCAATTGGAAAAACACCAGTCAAGTTAGCTTTGTTGGCAATTTTTTCTTCGACTGTAAAGTCTCCCTCTGGCCTATAAAGTTCAATGTTGTCATGTAGTTGTTTTTCCTTTTTTGGACGATCAACAACAGCAGCCGACCAAAAATGTTTCACTCCAGAAAACCTGTCATCAATCAATCCTTCTGCCGCGCCGCTCCGAACAAGAACGTCCAAAGCTTTCTTATTTAACTTACTGTAAATGATATCTTCATTAAACAACAGTTCTTCGATAGTATTAAACGGACGATTCTGTACAATCTGTTCAATAGCTTTGTCTCCTAGACCTTTAACAGAAGTCAATGGTTGAATGAGAGTCTTACCATCTTCAGTAATTTCCCAAACTGTCCCTGAAGAATTTATATTGAGTGGCTGAATCTTAAACCCCATCGACTTAGCAATGTTAATTGCTTTTTCTTTTCTGCTTTCAGGCTCCTTATCAAGGAAAGCGGCAGTCCACTCTACAGGATAATAATTAAGTAGCCATGCACACTGGAAACTAAGAATACTATAGCTTACTGCGTGAGACTTATTGAAGCCATAGCCAGAAAAGTATTCAAATGTCTGCCAAAGTTGATCAGCCTGCGACATTGATAACTTCTTTTCTATACAGCCTTCAACGAATTTATTATAAATCTTCTCTTTCTTTTTTGATTCATCTCCAGCCCCTTTCTTTGTCAAATATTTTCGCAGAGCGTTGCCTTCGTCAAGGGAAATGTTTTTGCCAAGTTTGTGAGCCAGCAAAGCAATCTGTTCTTGGAAGATAAGGAATCCATGGGTCTCTTTTGTTACATCCTTTATAAGCTTGTGAATATAATTGACACTTCCAGGATCTCGCTTTGCGTCGACATAAGATTTGTCAACATCTGCGCCTAGGGGCCCGGGGCGGTATATTGAAGTGATGGCAGAAATATCAATCAGATTTTTCGGCTTCGCCCTCTTACAAAACTCCTGTGCTCCTTTTTCTGTGAATTGAAATATACCAGTCCACTTACCTTTCTGGAAAACATTTCTGTAAATATTTTGATCATTAAAATCAATAACATCGGGATGAAGTTTCTCGTTATAGAATTTCTTTACATTTTCAAATGTTGGATCCTCAACGCCGTGGTGCCTCTTGAGAATGTGTCGGATTGAGCCTTCAATCATTCTCAACGAAGCCAGCCCAAGAATATCAAACTTAATAAAGCCAAGAGGTTCAAGATGTCTTACGTTTTGCCCCTCAGACCAAGGAGTTTGCCTCACGCCGCCGCTATTAACAAGCGGCATCCACTTGTCTAGGCTCTCGCCTATAACGACGCCTCCTGCGTGCCTAGAGACGCTCCTAACCTGTCCTAGAAGGGCTTCAATATGAGTTTTGATGTTAGGGTACTTATTAAGGAACTTCTTCAAAGTCTCTGAGTATTCCATAACTTCTTCGAATGTTGGCGTATATACTCCTGATTTAATACCATGAACTTTTTTGGCAATTGGAGTTGCTTCAAAGATCATTTTCCCCGTCACATTATTAACTTCAATAAAAGGAACATCATAAAACTTCGATACGTCTTTGATTAAAGAACGAAGTTGTAGAGTGTTATAGTTTGAAATAGGAGCAACTGTGTCGGATCCCCATTCCTCAATCAACATCTCTTTCAACTCCATCGGATCACTTACATCATAATCAATATCAGGATAATCTGTTGCGTCTTTACGTAGGAACCTTGAAAACAGAAGTCCATGTTTAATTGGATCAACCTGTGTGATATTAAGGACATAGGCGACGAGAGAACCTGCGGCAGAGCCTCTTCCTGGGCCTGTCAGTTGGACGGAAGACGCTTTGTCAGCAATCGCCTTCATTGTCAGAAAATACTTGGCAAATCCACGATCACGAATAACAAAAAGTTCTTCTTTAAGTCTATCAACATATCCTTCTTTTTCATTAAGATCTTTTTCTTTTAGACCATCGAGACAATCTTGTGTCAGAGCCTGAATATCTGTTTTACCCGCAGGGACAACAAAACTTGGAAGTCTAACTTCATTATCTGGCATAAAGTCTTCGATCAGATCGTGAGCAATATATTCTGTTCTTTTGATTGAGTCCAACACAAGGTCATCATCGTAATCAAAACCAACCAACTTAGAATAGTTATGATATGCTTCCCACATCTGTTCGCCATTTTTTGGATACAATTCATATCCGA
>Ga0209434_1000855_pt1 | contig 14102 bp, 19 predicted proteins | sample ETNvirnome_2_300_FD_184068 | JGI IMG/M metagenome (GOLD analysis project Ga0209434, IMG submission 184068) | Marine viral communities from the Pacific Ocean - ETNP_2_300 (SPAdes) (version 2) | ecosystem: Environmental > Aquatic > Marine > Oceanic | place: Pacific Ocean | collected 2013-06-22
ATAAACGCACGCTGCATTCTCCAATTCTTTTGACCTGTCATACCAATCTAAAAGCTCCTCAATCATAACCATGTGCATGGGACGGCGGAGGATAAGTTTTCTGATACGTGAAACATGCCAACGAGTCAGATTGTATCGTAAAAACAGTGCTCGCTCATCTTCCGCAGACAGGACGGGGAAGATCTTAAGCTGTTTTCTGAAACCTTCGAGAGCAAAGTTCGCCAGCCAATTGTTCCATGAAGCTTCTCGTTCGGCGATATCGCCCGGAATCTCCATCATTTCAACTTTGCTGCGTCTCTGCTCCGAATGAAACAACTTATTATCCTTGAACTTGTATTCGATCAGGATATCCCGGAAGATTTGCTGTCGTTTGGGTGACAAGGCTTGAACAGACGGGTGGCTCATCCGTATGTCAATGAGTTTTTGATGCGGTATAGGAGTTTTCGTTTTCATTGTCTTCTCTTTCTTAGACTCATCATAACATGCCTTAGCTCTGAATACAATCTTTCCTTTTGTCCATCTGGGGTTGTTTTCGAATGGACCTTTACTCCATCGTCTGCTATTAAACGCCATACATGGCTGAGTAGTATGGGTAGAGTTATCAACTCCCTCAAGCCCTTGATCTTCAGCATAATGCAGCGATCTTCTATATCCGGAAGCTCTTCGTTCGCCGATTTTATCAACGATCTGAGTAACCAGGGGTGTCCGCTCATATACTATGGGACAGGAATTGGCTCTTTTGCGGGCTTTCATGTTGACATTATATCAGAAAATTATCGGCAATGGAAAATGGACCCGGTAGACATCTCACCAGCCACGCCTGGAAAGATGTCTTAAAAGAAGCAAAGAAGTGCGATCTTCTTTGCAGCAACTGTCATATTGAAATCGAAGATGAACGATCTGATTCTCGCTATAAAAATCATCCACTTTTGCAATAATGGGAGCAGCAGGATTCGAACCTGCGATGGGCTGTTACGCCGACCGATTATGAGTCAGTTCCTTTCGACCACTCAGGGCATACTCCCTTATCAACTGCTAAGCCTCTCAGCTACCCGCCCTGCTCTGACCCCTGAGCTACGAGTCCTTATAGAGACCATACACGAAGTACCAGCCCGGTCGAAGAAAACCGGTGCCGCCGTAAACTCTTTCTCTTTGCGCCGACTTCTTCTTTACCAGAGACTGAAGAGTACGATAAACCTTTGACCTCCATCTGGGATGATCATCCAAAGTCTCCTCAGAATTGAGATCAACGTTGAAGTACTCTTGGATCTCTTGGGTGAACCAATTAATAGATCCACCGATCTTGGCTGGGTCCGCCATGATCTGAAGACAAAGTTCTTCGATACGTTCTTGAGAGATCTTCAGCATGGACAGATTATATCAGAAATCTGTCAGCTATGGAGATCTTATTGCTCGCCTCAGTATGGCTATGATTTTGGGATTATTCAACATCAAGGCTAGTTGATAAGGGGTGCGACCCGCATTATCTGTAACCTCCATGTCCGCCCCATCTTCAGCCAACTTCTGTACCGCAGGGATATCCTCGTTCCAGATCGCCTCATGAAGAGCTTCTCGACCCCAATTAAATTGGGAAGACTCCTCAGGCTCCGGCTCTGGATCTGGTTCAATCCCTCTGGCTATTTGTTCTAAAGCTATTAAATCATCAATGCTTATTGCAGGCGGAGCTATGGACTCCTCTCGCAGTTCTCTCCAAGGATCTATGATATCCTTAAGATCTTCGCAGATGATTTGTAGGGTTCTTTTCCTTGCTTCTGGGGGCAAATGGCTGAGCCGCTTCCCTGCTTCTTGTATAAATTGATGCCGTAATTGCACATGACTTCTCCTATAAAACTACTTCAGGATAAAGCCTCCGTATTTGACTAGATTAGAGTATCGCAAACAGATTTCAATACCTTGTTACCAAGAATATTCTCGGCAATATCACTTTAGGCTGCCACTTCTTCCTCTTCGTCCGGTGCATCGACATCCTCAGTCCAGTTATTGTCGAACTGGGGATCGAACTCTTCGGCGAGCCATCGTGCAACCTCTTTACCATTTTCGGTGCCGTCAAAGCGATCCCAGAAATGGCCAGCCCAATACTGAACCGCCGAGCAGCAATAGAACGAGTCATCATTATCCAATCCGTGATCGATGACCTTGTTAGCCCATTCGACGACTGCTTCTTTCGTCGGATTTTCGACAACTTCTTTGGAAACGGTGACAGGGCAATGCCCCGAAGGAATCGCAATATGATTCAGACGTTCTTTGTTTACCTCTTTATCCATCAGGATTGCAACAAGTCGAGTAAGAGATGGGGTCGCACAGATCGGAGGTTCCTGAGGAATAACTTCATCCTCAACGGGTTCCGGATCGGGTGCTTCTTTTGCCGGTCTCGGTGCAGTAATCTTGGGCTTGTCCGCCTTAACAAACTTGAACCCGCAATGGGGACAAGCTCGACTGGCAGCCCCAATAACTTCATCGCAGTCCGGGCAATACTTCTTACCCCTGCCCGCCGACTTCTTTTCGAACTCCGCCTTCTTGCGATCTTTTGCTCCGGCGACGAACTCATGCTCGCAACCAGGACAAAGAGAAGTCCGGACACCAACTAACATTTGGCATTCCGGACACGCCTTCTTGCCTCTTGAACCTTTAACCATAAGAAACTCCTTTCCTTATGACTCATTATATCAGATAAGCTAGGCACTATGGAGAAGCATGATAGACATGTATCTCCTTTGAATTGATGAGATTGGTCATTGTCCATACGCCCGTCACGACAAAAGAGACAAAGACGGCTACGGAGAGCCATGCTTTGATCTTCCAATTATCGCAAGGCATACAAAGTTTTTGGACCAAGAAAACAAAACTAATAGTTGCTACCAACAGTAATGCAGCGGGAACCAGGACTGTTATAATACCGTCCACTTGGTTCTCCTTAGTTAACCATGAAGTTAGCGTCATACTTTCCATGGTCGAGTAACCAAATCCTCCATGAAAGTGGCTATCTGATCTTCTCTTTCCTTGACGGTATTATACCAGAAATGTAATGCCCCTGGCAAGATTCGAACTTGCGACCTTAGCTTTAGGAAAACTCTGCTCTATCCTACTGAGCTACAAGGGCTTAATGGCCTGTTAAAATAGACAAAGTACACCTGGAAGGACTCGAACCCTCAACCTTGAGAATCAAGATAGCTTAATATTTTGACCTAATTCTCTCATCCTTTTGTTATGTTCATTCAATCCTTTGGTAACTGGTGCAAACGCTTTTTTGATCGATTCGTTAGCCTGTTTAGATGCCTCAACCCACTTCCTTATCGCAGCCTCGCTGACTCCGAATTTCTTCCCAATCGCACATTTACTCATTGACTTAAGCAATTCATTCAATTCTTTTTCAGATGGTCTGTTTTTTACTTTACGTTGCGAAAGTTTTGCACATTCTTGAGAACAGAAAGTCATACCTCCCGAATATTCCCCGCACTCAGAGCAGGTCTTGACGATGCTATCAAGCTCCTGATTAATATAATGAACATCCCCATTATCCGAAACCTTGATCTCCAGGTCTGGATTGTGATGTTCTGTATGGCATACTTTGCAAAGAATAGTGCATTTCTTCGCTTCTTCATAAGCCTGCTCAAACTTGTGGAAATTAATGAGATGTCCAATAAAAGCGTCTTTCTCGTCTGGATCACGGTGATGAAAATCCAGGGCAGCCGCATTGCGATTATATCCACATACTTCGCATTTGCCTCCTAGTAATTCGATAAGCTTTCGCTTTTGTTCTGCTCGTTTCTTGGCCGTCTTATGCATGATAGCAACTCCTTATAAAGAATAAAGTTACTATCACATTCGAACTCTCAATCTAAATTCCTTTTTGATAGTTCGAAAATATCCCGCCCAGGACTCGAACCTGGAACTTTCGCATTAGAAGTGCGATACTCTGTCCAATTGAGTTAGCGGGACTCTTGCTCTCTCCAATTGAGCTACAGGTGCATTTATATCGTGAAGTGTTCATCCAAGAAGTCAAGCATCACTTGTTTCTTAGGATTATCGTCATCCAAGACTTCAGCATGCAACCTCATCATGTTGATGCACAAAGCTCCAGACTCAGCTTCTGTCATATGAATTGTCGTTTGACCACCATCTTGATCAGCAAAGACAAGTTGAACCAAGGTGTTAAAACCTTGTTCTTGAACGAAGTCAAGATCAGAAATAATAAGGATGTCGTAATCGAGAACGGTGCATAAATGCAGTGGAATGTCGGTGTAATCGTTTTCTTCTTCGAGATGGTCTTGGTCTTCGCTCATGATGTTATTATATCAAGGCAAATTTGGGTTATGGAAAAAATAGGGAACTCCACCTGAGCCTAAGGCTTCAAAGTTATTATGCCAACTTTGCGAACGGTGGCCTTACCGACACAAAGTCAGACACCCTGTTTCGACCTTTCGGTCTAATATGACTCTACTCGTCCGTCAGAGGATCCAAAAAGCTACCGCAGACGAGCAAATAGCGGAGACAGGATTCGAACCTGTGACCTGGTGGTTATGAGCCACCCGAGCTACCTAACTGCTCTACTCCGCAATCTTAGGTTATCAAAGGCCATTACGCTTAATCTAACATATCCTGCGTCTCTTGTCAATAGCCTTGTCTTGACTTTCCGTCGTAATGCCATGTATTTATGGAAAACCTTGCCAATCAATTTTGCACCGTTCATTGCAGAGCCAGATCCATCCCGCCACCGGCCCCATAGAGATCCATCCCCATAACGGAATGTCGCTAACGTTGGGTCCCCAGTTACTCAAACGTCCAACGCCAAACATGAGGAAAAGACTCAAGACAAGGACGGTTAAGTCAATTGCAAGTTTGATTCGATTCGGTTTCATGTCTCATTATATCAGCTAGATTTTGGCTATGGAGAAAAATCTGAAAGCTACCGGTGGGGCTCGAACCCACGACATCCTCCTTACCAAGGAGGCCATCTTCCAACTGATGTACGGCAGCATGTAAAGTCCCCCACCGGATTCGAACCGATAGCCACTCATTACGAAAGAGTGATGTTGCCATTTAACACCAGGGGGACAAAAGGGCCACCGAGAGGAATCGAACCCCCAACCCGCTCCTTACAAGGGAGCCGCTCTACCAGATTGAGCTACGGTGGCATAACAGAGAAAGAGGCTGCCTTCTCTCTGTTAAACATACGCAACAGGGACATGCCTGGCAGTTGTAAGGGAGTAACCCCGATACACGTATGTTAAGTGGCTAGTCCCGGTTTCGAGCCGGGCTCTTCCACTCTTCAGGCGGACGCTTTCACCAGATTAGCTTACTAGCCTTCGTTCTCTATTTCTCTATGACATCGACAACACAAGAGGCTGCATTTCTTCGCTTCTTCTACCAAGGTCTCCCACCTGCGACCTGTGGGATTTCACTCCACCGCTCTTCCAAATTAAACTGAGCTACTTGGCGTTAAGAACTACTACTAGAACTGCCATGGACTATACCAGTAATCCACAACGCAGACAACCAAGTCCAGAACGTAAGCGGAATGCTCTACCAATTGAGCTACGGAGGCTTAACAACACAAACGGACCTTGCCTGGAGCATGTACCGCTAACCAAGCTGCAAAACTTACAGAAATGACGACCCATCCTGCAAGATTACTACGATATTGCCATATGTCTTTTTCCATAATGCGCCTAGTAGGATTTGAACCTACGACCCCACCCTTATCAGGGGTGTGCTCTGTCCATACTGAGCTACAGGCGCTTAAAGTGGAGCCAACAGGACTCGAACCTGCGACTTTCTCACTGCCAGTGAGACGCTCTCCCAACTGAGCTATGGCCCCATACAAGTGGAGCAGAAGGGACTCGAACCCTCAACCTTCTCGTTGCGAACGAGATGCTCTCCCAATTGAGCTACTGCCCCATATTATTTGCCCTACTGTCTTGCGTATACCATTTGCACACCGTTTTTATTTCAACGCCACCAGGGGACTCGAACCCCCAACCTTCGGAAACGCCCCTACGGGGAGTCGAACCCCGGCTTTCGGATCGACAGTCCGACGTGCTACCGTAACACCTCAGGAGCTTAAGTGGAGATACGGGGACTCGAACCCCGAATTCCGCCGTGCAAAGGCGATGTGATCCCAATTTTACCATATCCCCGCATGTTTTTCTCGATGACAAATACTACAAAGCAATATGCATTTGTCAATCTCTTTCTTCACCCTATCCCATGACCATGATTTGATTCTGCTGTAATCTGGATCCTTAGATGATGGATCTGGATGATGAAATTCTAATGCCTGCATACATCTGTCGTAGTTACAACGTTCGCACTTCCCACCTTTGTATGTAACTGCTTGCTCTCTTTTCGCCTTAAACCGAGAAGATTGCTCTCCAAGGCCAATCACAGTAAACTCTCTCCATTCAATGATCGGAAAGAACTCAGGTTGACGATCCACGGTGCCATTCGAAGCCACAATGTGACCCCAGATACCATCCTTTTCCTGAGAAATAACCCGTATCAGAATCACCTCTTCAGTTTCCAGATTCATCAACCTCATAACACATGATACTCGGTGATTCTAATCCCGTTCTCCAAACGAACCCAAGCCACGATCTTAGCAGCGGCTTCCCAATGCTCTCCCAAAATTGAGCTATAGCCCCATATGCATTGTATCGTCATCTTCGACGATTACAAGAGAATTGTACCTTCATGTTGCCAATCATATGTAATCCGCCCGCTGGGCCAGAAAATGATTTGTCGCAAACCCTCTTCTTTCGGCTTCAGCGTCAAACAATTGGCAATGCAGATGTTCTGTCCGTTGACATCATACACCGTAGATTCATGGTGACAACCAGTTGTAAATCGGCGGAGTCCGCAACTTTCCGGTGTTACCCATCTTTTTTTTCTCAAGGACGATAGCGAAGTAGCCAAAGATAGAATCGTTATCCTTGGCCACGACATGGGTTGCGGGGACCGCCATCCAACCATCATTCATCAGTTGGTTAACTTTGTCTTCGAAACGATCTGCCCTATTCTCAGTAATGATTTGCTGCCTCATAGGTATCTTCCTTTCAGCCGGATTATATCAGGAATTTTCCGGCTATGGAGAATCCGCCGACCTGGACTCGAACCAGGACTTACCCCGTAATCAGCGAGGCGTTTTACCAAATTATAAATTTGGGGTTTTACCAATTAAACTACCGGCGGTAAAAGACTTAGAACTTACGACGAAATGATAACGTCACAACCCATTTCCCCGTACGTGGATCCACATACGTTTTTTTGGGATCCGGATCAATGCCATATTCCATCTGACATCCCAAACAACGCCACCAACAATTCTGCAAGATCCCGTCTTCGAGATCTGCAACATGTCGTGTATCTTGAGATCCACACAGTTCACATATGGGAGGATATGGTACTTCAGAAACTATTAACATAATACACCAACCAGGACTCGAACCTGAAACCTCGGCATCCGTAGTGCCGTGCTCTGTCCAATTGAGCTACTGGTGCTCTCTTTGATTCCACGCCTCAATCGCAAAATCAAGTAACTTGCCGTCAAGATCTGCAAGCTCATCATACCGGATCTCAACAGGAAGCCCTAACCTCTCAGCACTGTCGTAACTGATTCGAGGTCCTACACATCCACAATTATGACACTCAACTGCAAAGCAGTTCAGAATCATGATGTCCCCAGTATAACAAACGACTACCACAGTGTGGACAGGGTTTGAATAACTCTGTCTTACACTGATGAGTACTGGAGTCATGAGACAGTGAGGATCCGCATTTACATGGAGGATCCATAGGCGGACATCCCATCTCCGTCATGTTTTTCTCACCGACAAATTCCATCATGTCCCTTTCGTTACCGTAAAGATCCAAGACGAATTCCGCTTCTTGTAATCGATGTCATCACCGAAGATTTCTGACAACGTCAAGATCAGATCCTGAATGTCAAAATCAATCTTCTGAGGCTCCTTAGGCAGGTTGAACAAGAAGACTCCGCCTGGATCCAAAAGAGTTGAGATCTCGACGAGCGTAGATCTTAACATCTCATGAGAGATCTGAACATTAATGACGCTCGAAGCATAGACTAAGTCATACGTTCGAGTCAGTGCTTTGGGATCGTGTTCGGTGGTAACATTGTTGCCAAAGTCGTGTGCAACAACATTGAACCCAAGATCTCGAAGACGATGGACATGCAGAGCTTTGGGTCCGGATCCATAGTCGAGGATCCGCCAATCGGTGTTGGCCATCTCTTCAACGAGTTTCGGGATAACTGCTTGATCGACGAAACGACTCGAATTCGTTGCGGTTTTGTTGACAGCTTTGATTTGATCGTCTGAGAGGTTCATACTACCATTATATCAGAAATTTGGCAGCTATGGAAAAGTACACCCGGTAGGATTCGAACCTACGACCTTTTGCTTCGAAGGCAATTGCTCTGTCCAGGCTGAGCTACGAGTGCAAAAGCACCACCGAGAGGACTCGAACCCCTAACCGCCGCATTTGGAATGCGATGCTCTGCCAATTGAGCTACGGTGGTATGTGATAAGTGGTCCCGGAAGGATTCGAACCTTCGACCCACGCATTAAAAGTGCGTTGTTCTACCAGGCTGAACTACGAGACCAATGAGAAAGGAAACAAGATCACAGACATCTCGGCTCCCATACCGTGCGGCATAAACTTCTCGCTATCCTCTGATGTCCATGATCCAGTTATGGCATTGCTGTCAAAATTCGGCACAAGGTGAAACCGATGAAGCCCAGCCAGCAAGAATTTGCTGCTCGACTAGCTTCTTCTTCACCACCAAATGAGATGACAGTGCTTATAATTCCGAAAATGCCGGATGCACATTGTAGTATAAGCAAAAGTTCATCAATCATGACTCTCCTTGTCGATGTTAGCCCTGTTTCAACTCATGTTCGATGACGGCAGTAACGTCAGTAGCTGCCGCTAACTCAGCAGCCTCTGCTTGAGTAACAAAGGTCTTGACAATCTCTCGACCTTTGAAATATCGCCGAGCACGTTCCAAGAAACCCTCGACCTTGTCTTCGATCATAAGGGGCATAGGAACCATCGAACCACTCTTCGCTCGACGAGTAGCAATGTCGATTCCTCGCTCACGGTTCCATTTGTCTTTGGTCCCATGGCATTTCGACCAGCCGATCTGAACAGTTTCGTCCGCCTGAACGGCAGCGACGAAAACGCCAACACGATTGCCCTTGCGATTTTTGACATATTCCAGAATCTGAGTTGACATGGATGTCTCCTTTACGACCAATGTACCATCTGTTGACTACATTGTCAACAATTCGTCTGGCTTTACCTACCAGATATGAAGAACCCGCTATTCGGGCAGTCGTTACACTGCTGGGGATCTAAGTTACGTCCCTTATCGATGGACGACAGGCCATTATATCACGCCTCACGGCGTCTATGGAGAATCTTTACTTATCAAAGAGCCGGAATCCAAAGTGGACCGGACAGGATTCGAACCTGCGATGAGGCTTACGCCTGACGGATTAAAAGTCCGATGTCTTCAACCGCTTGACTACCGATCCATACCTCAAAGATATGAACTCGGTTTGTATCGAACTTCTGAACTATCATAACGCATGACTCAACTCCTAATTCCAAGGACTGGATTCGAACCAGCATCTTTCTTGGTTAACAGCGTTCCAGTCCCAATTTCCTCATTCGTTTGTAAACAGAGGTATCTGAAACCCCTATCCGTTCAGCTATCTTTACGATGCTGGTCTTTTCTTTCAACAATCCTTTCAAGTCAATTGCATCCCAATTGACTTTACCTGCCCTCTTTGCTGCACACGACTTCGAACAAGTAATCAGATGCAGCGGTTTATCATTCCCGCATACCGGACAAGCTTCTTTCTTTTGGTTCTTGTACGTGGTAAACGATTCATCAAACCTGGTCGCATTTTCCGGGATCTTTAGAATCCCATCATGGATTTCGGCATGACATCGCTTGCATACAAGAACACATTTCCTCAATTCTTCGACGATCTTTTCCCATCGTATGGGATTCGCCATTATCCTGCCAAATCCAAATTCCTTTTCCTCAGGATCCAGGTGATGCAGATCCAATGCTCTCAAGCATCGTGTGTATCCGCAACATACGCATCCGCCTCCCATGGACTCGACAATACGTTTCTTCGTTTCTTTACGCCATTTCTTTACCTTTTCTGACTTCTGGATCATCTCGATCTCCGTTAGATAATTAACATGTCTTGTTAACTTTCCAACGAAGTTTGAGATCTCCTTCTTTTAACTCCACAGGTTGGATTCGAACCAACGACGAGGCTTACGCCTAACGGATTAACAGTCCGCCCCCTGCTACCACTCGGGTACTGTGGATCATAATTTTCGGCAACAAAAAAACCCAAAGCTTTTAGCCTTGGGTCCGTCTCTTTCCTACTTTTTTATGGTGATTAAGTAGAGACAGACCCAAAGCTCCAACGGGTATTATCCGTTGTAGCTTTTATAAAGCGGGCTGCTCTAGTAATCAATTCCATCTCGGTGTCTCACTTTTCTGCCCCAAAAATTGAGGCAACTCTCTTACTTATCGTATCTTTTACCAAACTCCTTTAACGAAGTCAAGCTTTTTCTACAAAATTCCTCGCCTGACCCGAACAAGCACATTTTCAACCACCTCGATACGATGAGGGGCAAAGAAGCAGGACCAGATTTAAGGTCAGACGAGGAGTCTGGTCCGTCTGTCATTATATCGACATTTCTGCCACTATGGAAAATACCCGCCTGACCTGATCAACGAGTTTTGCACGAAACACCTATTTGGGTTCTTCTTGTTCCAGGTCAGGTTTAAAGTCAGGCGGGTCTAACCTGGGTTTGAGAACATATCTTACCAAACCTCCATTCGCTTGTCCAGCCCCATCTCTCATCCCCGCAGAATATGCTCGAAGCATCGTCTTGACGTTCTCCTTACGGATCGCCTCCAATGCCTGAGTCTTATTGTCTCTCCAAACTGTCTTCCAATAACAATCCTGAGGATGAACCTCACGGACGGCTGTCTGATATCGATCCTCAAGGAAGCGAACATGAACGATCAAAATCGATACGACCAATAAGAAGGCAGAAAAGATGATGACCTTGGCATTAGCATTCATTTCGGTGTCTCCGTTTTTTCTATCCCCCGTAGGGGGATAGAACTCATGGAAAAAATCGCCATCCCTTTTTCTTCTCCGGAGTCGGTGCTGCCGGGCGAGGATCTGACCAGAACGTCCAACCTTCCTTAGGTCCTCGAACAATGCCGGGATCCTGACCTTCAGGATATGGATCCTCACCATCAAAGTAAGTCTCAGTAACCTCAGGCATCTCATCTTCCATCCGATCAAGACGATAAACCTCATCTTGCAGACATTGACGACTCAAGACTTTCATCGTCTTGGCGTCATGCTCCATCAATACCGTTCGGCCAGATGGACCAAGACGGTTCTTTGTCCCTATAGCAAATTCAATGATCTCAGGGTTATCCTTACTTCTCTGTAATTTCGTCTCAATGTCTACCAAATGCGGCAATACTCGGCTTCCAGCCGTATCACCATTAGAAGTCAAATGACCAATCAAAACAATATGAGCATCCGTCTTCTCAGCAGCATGCTGATATGCCTTCGCTACTCGTTGAGCATTTCGCTTAACTTGCATGTTCTCATACATGCTAACTGAATCAACAATAACAAGTTGCGGCTGAATTCGAAGAATCTCAGCAATATGATGATCCAAGTCAGGATCTTCCGTTAAAGGATCTGACAGAATATGAAAGATGTCAGGGCGAGTGATCATATCTGCCAAGTATTGGCCTTTGAACATGCCCAAAGGCATTTCCTGTTGAATGACCAATACTCGCCACATGGCATTGAATTTGGATGAAATCAACATCCAAAGTTTCGTTTTGCCAGTACCTTGAGCACCAGCACAGAGTTGAACGGCTCCATGAGGTAAGCCCCATGACTTCCACGGTCCCATAATTTCCTCTACATGATCTGAATGTCCGTACATCCAATCAAGCTCATGAAAACCAGTTGAGGTTCGCATCGGCGAGACCGCTTCAACTTGATCAATCGTAACCGCTTTGTTCCCCATCCTTTAAACTCCGTAAGGATTCTTATCTGATCCATTATATCAATGGATTTTCAGACTATGGAGAAAAACTTCGGCAAGAATAGAAAGACGGATACCCCCCTGAGTAAAACCCAGAGGGGTATCGTTCGTCGAGCTCATCAAAAACTAACCCTACTCACCGTGACTCTTGCGAGCTTTGTTCAACGGCTTGACAGACCGAAGAACCGTCGCAATGTCGTGCGGACGAGCAATCTTGTGCTGCGTGTTCAAACGCAACAGCCGAATCGTCGCATCCTTGTCTTTCGGATGCTTCTTGACATCGATGTCAATCGATGCCCCAGTCTGGGCCAAACGCAGTCCGTAAGGATGCATCCCACCCAAACGTTGCATGACCTCGAACGAATGCATGATCTTCCATGCCGGGTCCTGCTTGTTCGCCTTCTTGTCAGAATTCGAACGCTTCTCGAACTGATCCCAGGCATTCTTGCCTTCGGTCGTCTCCATCTTCTGGAGACGGGCCTTGATCGCCTTCAGGACCGTCGCTTCGTCATGGAACTTGTTCGCCCCCAACTCGAACAAAACATCCACTGCCGTTGCGTAAGTCCCGTTTGCCCTCGAAAGAGCATACGGCGAAACCCATTTGACGCCCTTCGTCTTCGCCAAATCACAAAGCGAAGTCAACTCATCGTTGTCCAGATGGTAACGACGAATCTTGTCAACGCCATCCTTGACGCCATTCTCAGCCTGAGATTCGGCTTTATTCCAGACCTGAGAATAAACCTGACGCTTGGGAGCATCAGCTTTCTTTGTCTTCGGCTTGGGCTTGGTCACCGTCGCCGATCCTCGTTTCGCACCCTTCTTCGCAGGTGCCTTCCGCTTCGGGGCTTTCCGCTTGGCAGCTTTCTTCTTAGCCATTGTTCAGATCTCCGTGCTTTCGGTTGTTTCCATTTCCTGTCCCAACCCTCAACGAGAGTCGTAAAAGACGGGTTTTGGCTTTAACCGGTAGTTGACATTACAACACATTTACCAGATCAAATTAACCCTGTCAACAGCAAAGTGCCGATGACCCCACTTTTTCTCCATTTTTCTACATTGGAGCGTTGTGATGGAGTTTTTTGACCTTTCATGCTCGCATTATATCAATCAACACCTTTCCTATGGAGAATCCGACACTTCATCCAATTTTCCGGCTAAAGATGATAAACAAAGATTCTCCATAGCTCAGTACCTATGGAGAACCATATCTAGTTGCCCTCCCAGGCCCCTCAGAGCCCGTCTAAGAAGATGTATTATATAGATAGGGGCTCAGGTCCCCTAAACCCGGATAGATTTGTACAGTTTAATTATGACCCAATACCCAATCCATTGAGTAAATCCTCAAATGCTGTAAATTCCCGGTTACCTGTTGTTCGATCTGCCGACTCGTATTTTCTCTTCAAGTCCTCAATCAAATCCAAAGAATCCTGTTGTTCAATTATGATCCTCACTAATCGATTGATTATATCAACCTCAAATTCACCAGAATCATGGTCACATAAAACGTCGTACCAAGCTAACTCATCCTCACTTAATATCTTACGTTCTTCTTCTTTCAATATTGGCCATGGTTGTTCACTCATCCAAAAATCTCCTCAAACCAATCGACAAGTGTTTCCCAAGTATCTGGGAACCACTCATAAATGATGTACAAAATTAACAGAAATTCCATTGTGTTAACCTTTTAGAATCTCTCTCAGAACCAAGATACCACATATATTCAAGCCTATAGTCGAGAATACATGAATGGCTTCAAGGTTGGAAAACATGTGTATCAATGGGAATAACTTTTCGTTTTTCATTTTTGTGAGTAAATAATTTGTGGGTGTGATAGATCCGCCGACACTCTGGGAATTTACTTGGATGGCTTGGGAATTTGCTTGTGATTTTGCTTTGGTGGCTTGGGATTTGGAGTTTTCATTGGTAAGCAATAGGATGACAATGATTACGGCAAGAAT
>Ga0209434_1000856_pt1 | contig 14095 bp, 16 predicted proteins | sample ETNvirnome_2_300_FD_184068 | JGI IMG/M metagenome (GOLD analysis project Ga0209434, IMG submission 184068) | Marine viral communities from the Pacific Ocean - ETNP_2_300 (SPAdes) (version 2) | ecosystem: Environmental > Aquatic > Marine > Oceanic | place: Pacific Ocean | collected 2013-06-22
GGGATGAATTCCAAGCAAGCCAGCCAAGCGGTCGAGCCAGCCGTTAATTTTATCGCACAACTCTTTCATTTTTAGTACTCATCTTCTACAAGGCGGCGATTCATCTCTTTGATGGCCGACCGCCGGTCTCGCCTGAGAACATTGAGAATGCCGTTATAATGGGTACGGTCTGCTGATCTGATCGAACAATCGTCTCGGGCATGAGTCATGTCGGTGATTCGATTTTCGATATCATCAACACATTCTGGACATCCAAAGGGAACAACACCACCTGACATTGTACGATGCGGGATATCACCGGTGGGGAGAGCAATCTCTGCCATAATTTTGCGAATGTTTCTACGAAGTGATTCGGTCTTCTCTTCTCTCTCTTCTTCCTCATGCTCTTCACGATCTTCGACGGCCTTATCAATGATACCTTTTTGAAGTCTATCTGGAAGCTTGCTTTGTTTACCTCGTAGCGCCGAGTCGTCGTCATATTTCTTGGTAGAGCCTTCGGCTTCTCTCATCCGGCCGCGGCCTGGGTTATCATCATCGGGTGGGCGCACGCCTCGTTTGGCATCTTCGAGGCCCTTTTCATATCCCCGCTTATATTCTCGGTTAGCACCGACCTTCCTTCTCCCCGGGCTACGAAAGGCATCGCGATAACCTTGATCATATGCAGCTACCATGCCACGGGCTTCCGCATCATGTTCGGAACGACCCCAGCTACTCTCTCTAATAATTCTTTGAAGTTGTCTTTTTGTAATTTTCATCCCATCACCGTAGACCACGCTACCACCAATGCCATCAAAAATTGAACACCTGCAAATACCGTAATGGCCTTCGTTTTAAAAAGTTTTAATTCGTCCAGTTCCTTGAACGCTTCTCGAAGCTGGGGTGGGCTGGCCACATCATCAATTTTTGATTTCCACTCCCGCAATTCTTGAACTTTATCTTCGTTATGCTTGGCTGCAACCAGATCAGTTCGAAGTTCCCCCACCTCCGTCCGGAGAGACTCAATTCCAAGAGCCAATGTTTCAAGCTCCTTTAGAACTAATTTTGAATATTCATTCCAACCATTCTGTTGGCCATCGCTCATTTCACTCTCCTTTGTTTAGTTTAAGTATGAGTTGGACAAGTGGTGCATTATCATACACGTTTGCTATTTTAGCTGCCACATCTGGATGCGTTTCTTCTAATACATTCACGGCGTCTTGAGAACATTCTATCATTTTTTGCAAATGAGTAATTTCCCACGAGCATCCGTGCACAAAAAGCACATGCTCACCAGGCTGGTCCGGAATTAACGTGGTCAGGAACGATGAATCGCGTTCGTAACTGAGATAAGTCTGTGATTCACCAGTGAAAGCCTTTTGATGCATTTCTATATTATATTCATTCATTTGCTCACAAGAAAATGCATCGCTCAGTGTACCATTGGAAATTAAAGAACTGGTGGGGCAAAGACTTTTTCTGTTTTTCACTACAATATTCATCTCCTGATCAACCGTCCACACAAATGCGCAGAGCGGAATATTGGCAAAAAAAGCATTATAGAGCTCAATTTCTTGAACCCGGTCTGAATCTCGTTCGCAAAGATCAATCGTCAATTGACGCAATTTTTGAAGTGACTTTGATGGCATCTATTTTAACCCAACTAAAACTAACTTAACTTCTTTTTCTCGTCATGACTTTCGTCATTAAGATCTGTAACACTGGAAACGTAAGCAACCTTTATGTAAATATCTCGCTCTTCATCATAAATCAATCGCCAGGAGGAAAGTCCTTCTAAAATTTTTTGATGAAGTTCTTCTTTGTATTTTTTTTCATTTTGCGACATCACTTGTCCAAACAGTACATGGGCGTTTGTCGAACCTGCTCTATCAGTGATGGCAAATCAAGGCCCGCACAATCTATCTTATTTTTGGTAAAATTATAGTGATTACAAAATCCATGGAATTTCCCGCGCTCGCAGTTTTTGTTGAGACCGGTATCAAATCCCCCACTAGAATTTTTAGGATACTCAAGCGGAATACCGATGCCAATATGAACCGCCTTCCACAACGCCTTAAGAGCCTCAAGCTGAACTGGATAAAAATCTAAAAACGTATCCAGTTTTCTCCCATGCACCATAGCGTTCTCCTTGAGAGGTCTTTCTCCAAAATTCCGACTCACATACCACTCTTGATATTTGAGATAATAGGCATTCGAAATTTCAACGCCTATTCCCTTCGTGTTCCCTCCTTCATAACGGGCTATACCGGCATGCCAAGCCTTGTGCTGAGTATCCAACATTTGAAAAATTGTTCCGTCATTATCAATTAGAAAATGAACCGAAATTCCGCGACGGTTGAGCACCTTTGCACAAGACTCCGCAGAGAGACACACGTCCCAATGATTAACAAACATGGTGGGTTCTCTATCAGGCTTCCCCGAATAGTCGGTGAAGCAGCCTGCCTTGGATTTAAACCCAGCATTCTCATCCCACAGAATAACCTTGTCCCATTCAATTGGAATAAAATGCCCATTATGAACGACATGCTTATCCGATGTTGCATAAACATTTTTCTTGGGCTCATAATCAGAAATACTCGCTTCCCTTTCTGTCCAGATCCGACGATATGTCATTGGGCCTACGAGCCCATCGCCTGTTAACTTTCGGGCTTTCTGCCATTTTTGAACAGCTTTTACAAGACCGACATCAAATTCATCACACCCAAACCAAGAAGGATCCCAACCCAGTTTGCTCGCGCTGGAGCTATTATAAAAATCTTTATCCATCATTCGCCTTATTCTTCAAGTAATGTTTCAACCCAGCCTCGAATCATTGATTCGCTCCAGCCATTGACACCACTATAGAGCACCATATTTTGATCGATAACAGCGAGTGTTGGCCACCCTGACACAGGATAGCCTGTCACGGCATTTAAGTCAACCAGCGATCGATCGCCGGCCAGAACATTTGCCGTAATTCCGTAGGTCGTAACCCACTCATTTAAATCATCCACGGTGGGATCGTCACCAGACGCATTTTCTACCAATACCGTAAGCCAAACAAAATTTACATCTCCATAATCAACCGTAAGCTCATCGCCTTTCGTTGCAATATTTTGGCAGACTGAACACCACATTGTCGATAGGTCTACAACAATCACCTTCTCGTGAAAATCATAGAGTTCAACAAGTTCGCCATGCTGATTCGTTAACTCAAAATTGCATGGATTGTCACCTGGCTTCTGGCCACATGTTTCCCAAGTAGCCCAAGCATGCTCTTCAGTTTCTTCCCTGGTGTCTACGCCCTCTTCTGTCTCTATACTTGGAGTGCAGCCAGTGAGCACTGCCAATATGAGCCATAAATACATCGTCATTTATTTATCCTCCACAACTAATTATTGCAGAGGGCAATAAATCCGAAATATTTTACCGCGAGTGTATTTCCCTATAGGCAGTTACCGTGATAGGCCACAGATTCACGACGATCTCCAAACAGGCCTGGGCCACTTTTTGGATCTCCCATTGTGCACCTTCATGCGTGCGGAGCTCGATAAACTTCAACAAATTATTCAAGTTAACCGTGCCATAATATTCAGTATAAAGATTTTGAGGAAGAACACTTCGCGCCTGTTCCCTACAGACGCCGCTCTCAATCAATCTCTCATAAAACTGCAAACTGATTCTTCCATGCTCCGCAACAGCATTTGAAGCTGACATTGCCGCATACGTTTCGCGGGGATAAGACAAAATTGGGTTAATCAGCTCTTCAACATTGCTTGCTTGGCGATTGGATTTGTGCTGGGTCCGGAAAGCCGGCGGTTCATAAAACCGAATATCTACATCGGTATAGCGCCGAGAGATCTCATTATATGACCAAGTTCGATGACGATGATGCTGGCTGCGCACAAAGAGAGGAACACAAAAACGAAAAGTAACAACATTGTGCTCCAGTGTCGACGTATGACGGCGTTTAATGAGATACCGAATAAGCTTCTCATCTTTTTCATCTAAAATGGCCTTGTTCTTCCCAAAAGACACCCGAGCACTATTGACAACGGTAAGATCGGAGCCCATGTGTTCCACATATTCCACGGCGCCTATGGCATCTCCATAAAGCTCAATTTTCTCCACTTAATACTCCATGTCTTTTCTTATTTCTTCTTCTTTTTTAACTCGTCGATCTTCATATTCTTTCATGATATTTTTAATCGGAACTGGTTCTCCATCGCCATCGATGCGAACAAAGACCATGCCTATGGAACAGACATCTCTTTGAGACCCGTTATACACGCTGTGGCGACGGGCTGTGAGCCGAACGGTCACAGAAGTAGTGCCTACCCTTAAAACATCACCATAAATTTTGATTATTTGACCCGGACGAACTGGTTTTTGAAATTCAACAGCTGATATGGATTTCGTCACCATACGTGGAGAACCGCACACTTGAGCAGCAAATGCTGCACCTGCTTCATCAAGCCATGAAAGCATTATCCCACCAAATAAATTTCCGTGGAATCCTACATTACTTGTTTTGCATACGTGAGTTGAAATTAATTCCATCTCAAGCGTCTAAGACAGTTTCGACAATAAGCATCGCCACTTTATATGGATCACAATTGGCGGCGGGTCTTCGGTCTTCTACATATCCCTTCCACCCATGATTCGCGGTTACATTGGGTACCCGAATCGAGGCACCGCGATCGGCAACACCCCAACTAAATGTCTCAATGTGCTGTGTCTCGTGCTCACCTGTTAATCGCTGGTCATTATTTTCACCGTAGCCTGCTATATGCAAAGCATGACGGGTTTTCAGCGATTCAAGCAGATTGGCAAAATATTTTTCTCCACCAACCTCTCGCATGTGCTTATTACTAAAGTTGGTATGGCATCCGCTGCCATTCCAGTCGCCCGCAACTGGCTTGGGTGATAGGTCAATGTCACAGTCAAATTGTTCTGCCATACGATGCAATACATAACGACTCATCCAAAGATCGTCGCACGCCTGCAGCGTATCTTTGGCAAAGCATTGGTATTCCCACTGGCCTATCGCTACCTCTGCGTTTGTCCCAGTCAGCTTTATTCCCATATTCAGACATTTCTGCAAGTGGGTTTCTACTAAAGCTCGTCCACGGACCTGATTTCCTCCCACTCCACAGTAATATCGCCCCTGTGGATCGGGCATACCAATCGGCGGAAAACCCAATGGCCGGCCGGCACTCGTTATAAAATATTCCTGCTCAAAACCCCACCAAAACTCAGGTTCCACAGTGTGTTGTGACACATCTCGCCGGAGTTGAGCGCGGGTATTCGTTTCGTGGGGAGTACCGTCCGCATTCATCACTTCACACAATACCAAGTAGTGAGGATGTAGCCCATATTCATACTTTCTCACCGGTTGGAGCAAACACTCGGAATCATTCCCTACAGCCTGACACGTTGAGCTGCCATCAAAATTCCAAACCGGTGTGCTGTCAGGATGACCGCTCCATCCCTCTATGACTTTTACCTTACTCCGCAAATTTTGAGGCTGGAATCCATCCAGCCACACATATTCCAATACAACATTTTTCACTCTAAATCTCCTACGATTTGTACGCGTCGTATCTATTCTAGATCAATATCTACCGCTACAGTGACGGCAAGCTTAGGAACTCTCAATTGATTTGCTAATCCATGCTTTTTACACTCACTGGCGTCCAAAAACCAATCCGCATGGCCTTTCTTGTGAACAATCTTTAAAAAATAATCATCTCGCTTTCTACAATTACGAGCCATCATTGTATAGACCTTCTGATTGAGTCTCTCAGTTTCTTCTGCGGACGCCTTTATTTCCTCCACTTTCCCATATTCCATAGAGGATACGTCGTGAATCATAACAGTGGCATCGGGATCCATAAATCTTAATCCTTCTTCACCAAACGAAAACAAAATAGCCCCACAAGACATTGCTTTTCCTTCTACGATAGTGGCTACCGGCAGTTCAGAATGTGTTATGGCACTCACCATCGACATTAATGAATAAACCTGGCCACCATAAGAATCAATCACAACAGGAATGACTTTCTGTCCAGTATTGTGAGCCTGTGCCATTGACTCGTGAAATTCTTTCGCTGCTTTCTCATCAAACTTGTTAACCCTCACAATCACGGGATTCTTTCTTAGTTCAATTTCTTTAATAAGAGACGAAATACTGCTCTTCCACTTCATGATCACATCCCCATCAATATCAGGTTAATTATTCCCTACAATTTCGACATTTAAATTAGGTTTGTTAAGATGTTGCCGTAATAATAGCTGAATTACCTGAAGTAAGGCTTGAGTACCGTCGTGAGGGAGAGGATCAGGGGCGCTGATTGTCACCCAAACTATGGGCGACGTTTGTTTACCAGTAATTTTCTTACAAGTCACCATCATTTCACGTTGGCGACACGTGGGATTAAGGCGCGCATTTAAAATCTTGTTTATTTCTCCAATCATTTACTTAACCGCACTTAGCATATCCACAACTCAAGCAGGTAGCGCAGCCCTCTTGATAAACAATTTTTTGAGCATCGCAACAATTTTCAATAATGCCATTACTAACCTTGGTGCCGTCCTCAATATATTTCTTTAAAACTCGAGCAATCACTTTAGAAAACGAAAACAAATCTGCGTCTTTATCTTTTTGAAGCTGTTCTACTAAATAATGAGTAGGAACTCCATGGCGCAACGCCAAAGAGAGCGTCCGGGTAAACGCAGTATGATTAGGGTTATCAAAAACTGAAACAATATCCTTAATAATGAATTCGTCTCCATTCTTTCCAATGATTAAATCATATTTTGACGCAACTGTCTTGCGTGGGCGTTTTCTCACCAGCCCTTGAGCGAATTTGCGCGGAATTTCAACATAATCCGACAATCCGCCGAATACTTCGTAGGGTTGATCATCAATCATGCCAACCAAAATCGTCCAATCTTCTCCCTTGATGGTGGCCCGATGAATTTCGCATTCAAGCTTTTCAGGACGCTTAGGCGCATTTCGACGTGCCACTTGAAAAGTTTCGCCCGCAGCATTTCTGGGAGTGGAAATTAAAACCCCGTCCCGGGAGCCATCGCGATAAACCGTAAATCCCTTACATCCACTTTGCCATGCTCGCATATAAACGTCGGCTACCAATTCTCGCGTGGCATCTTTTGGTAAATTACAAGTTTTTGAAATGGAGTGATCAATCCATCTTTGAGCCGCTGATTGTAATTCTACAGATTTTGTCCAATCAACGTCGGCACTTGTAGCACCATAATAAGGGCTTTTTGTGATATCGGATTCGCCTGTTACATCCATCCACAGCTGAACGCCGTGATGATAGACGTCGTACATTTGAAATTCGTCACCAAGCTCATCGACAAAATCAACTCTTTCATCAGGTGACGTAATTTTGCGCCTGCGAGAGTAGGAAAGTAAGTACGCGGGCTCGATTCCGCTGGTAGTCTGTGTTAAACAGCTCACCGATCCCACCGGGGCCGTCGTGGTATTGGCAATATTGCGGCGGCCAGATTCTTTCCACATTGCAACGATATCTTGCCCACATGCTTTCATAATGCGAGAAAGATAAGCATGGTCGTATTCTTTATCATAATTCCACACGGGAAATGCGCCTCGTTCTTGAGCCAATATAACGCTAGACGTATGAGAAGCAATCGCAAGTGCTTTATAAATTTTTTCCGTTATAACAATTGATTCATCGGTACCATAACGCACTCCCAGCATAGCCAAAGCATCTCCCACCCCAGTCAAACCCAGGCCAGTACGCCTACCTCCGAGAGCTTGAGTCTGGATATTCATCCATAGATTTTTCTCTATTTGCTTTACGCTATCGGGTTCAGGATCACTTTCGATTTTTTTAAGAATTTTTTCTATTTGTTCAATTTCTAAATCGATCATGTCGTCCATCAAACGCTGCGCCTGGAGGGCAACGTGATGAAAACGGGTCATGTCAAACCGCGCCTTCGACGTAAATGGGTGTAAAATAAAAGATTTTGCATTTACCACCATCAAACGACAACTGTCATAAGGTGATAAGATAATTTCCCCACAAGGATTGGTTGAGGTTGATCTGAATCCTTCATCTGCATAAATGTCGGCAGGAGAATTTTTAAGTGCATGGGACCAGAAAAGTGCTCCAGGCTCGGCACTATCCCATGCAGCGTCAATAAAAGCTTCCCAAATTTCGCGGGCCTTCACTATTTTTTTAACCGGAGCGTCGTGCGGTTGGACGTCAACAGGCCACTGGAGTTGAAAATCGGCATCTTCTACTACCGCCTGCATAAAATCATCAGTCCAACGTATTGAAATATTGGCCCCGGTTACGCGTTTGCGGTCTCTCTTTATATTGATAAATGTCAAAATTTCAGGATGGCGACAATCGATGGTTAACATCAGAGCGCCACGCCGACCTCCCTGCGCTACTTCACGACAACTATTAGAAAATCGATCCATAAATACTGCGACGCCATCAGTGGTATGAGCAGCATTTTTTGTAGCCATGCCTTGCGGCCGAATCGTGGATATATCAAAACCCACGCCTCCGCGGCGCTTCATAACCTGAACTTGCTCTTGATCGGCAAATAAAATGCCACCATAACTATCGTGAGGCGAATTAATCACGAAACAGTTTGAGAGTGATTGAACCTGAAAACCATTTCCGATGCCACTCATGGGGGATCCTTGAGGTATAACATCTCGAAATCCATCAAGCAATTCAAAAATTTCATCTTCGGTCAGCGGATTGGCGTATTTTGCTTCGATCCGAGCAAATTCTCGAGCTAAACGTCGATGCATGTCAGAAGGATCGCGTTCTAAAAATTGATTGCCTTCTCTTAAGGCATACTTTAGAAAAACATCGGCAGCTAATTCATCACCACCGAAATATTTCGCACTTGCAGTCCGAACTTCTTCGCGCGAATTCATAAATTAGACCCCTTCAACTTACTCCACTTTTTTCGTAAAGCTTCTTTTACATCATTCTCATCTTGAGCGAGAGCTTCATTTAACGTCAACGACGACTCATCAAGCAGGGTAAATTTAGATCTTGCAGTATCAATGTTAATTGGAAATAACAGCCCATCACGGCCGGCCCGGTTTTTAGCGACATACAGCCGGCCGGCACCAGTTGATTTTTCGGCAGACTTTCTAGAAATCGACAACACGACATCTGCAACCATCGCCTTTGAATATGCTTCTGCCATATTTTCAAGCCCGACAATGTCAGAATTTGCAGAATCTCGATTTGCCTGGCTCGCGGTCCAAATAGGAACCTGCAATTCCATTGACAAGTTTCTTAGCTCTTCATAAATTAACTTAAGCTCATGTCGCAAAGAATCAAAAGACCGAGTTGACCTCATGATATCTGCGTAATCAATTAAAATAAGCGCTGGTTTGAAATCTCGAAGCAATAGCTTATCTAAGTGATTTTTAATTGTAACAATACTGGCGGCACCGGTTGGATATTCCTTGATTATCAGATTTCCAAAATCTTCTTCTTCGTAAATCTCAAAAACATCATCTTTTCTATCCTGGACATCGTTACTGGGAATATTGCACAAATTAGAGTCATATCTAAGTCCTACCATTTCCTCAGAAAGCTCAAAGGTATAATGGACCACATTCTTACCACACCGCATAGCATGGGCACCAAGAGAAACAAGCCAGTGCGATTTGCCCACCCCCGTATTGGCAGTAACAACTCCTAGCTCCCCTCTTCCGAGCCCGCCACGCAAAATGTCATGTGCATCGAGGCGACCAAGTCCAGTTGGAATTGCAACTCTATTGGACTTAACAAAACGAACTTCTGCATCTTCGAAAAACACGTGCCCAACAGTGTTTGCCATTCCCACAGAAACAGCTTCCTTCATTAGGCTAACCACTGATTCATATTCATTCTTTCCAATAAGATCTACGGCTTGTTCTAGAGCCTCTTTAAACGACTGGCGCTTACAAAAATCTAAAGCTTTCTCCTTGACATATGAAATATCTCCCAAATCCGGATCGGTACGAAGGCGATGTAGATAATCAATAATTTGTTCTTTCAGCAGAATATCGTGATCATCAAGCAGATCTTCCTTCACAATTGAAATCAAAAGCTGGGGTGTCGGAAACGTGCGATACTTTTGGAAGTAGGTGAAATATTTCTCACTCAAATACTTGAGATAACGCAATTCAAAAAAATCAGAATGCATAACCTCCAGCATTTGTGATGCCCAAGTATGATCTGTCAATAAACCTTGAAAGATTTTTTCCTGAAAGTGTTTTCCGTACGCATGGAAATGAGGTGTACCGCTCCGAGGTTGAACTCCAGTAATCTCTTGCATTATTTTTCCTTATGAGTGATATTTGATTGATTTTAATGACATGTAGTATGCGTTTACATCAAAATTGTTAATTTGATGTCGAACCAATAGGCGCATGAACCCTAATTTGTCTGTTGGTTGTAATATGCTCTTAGATTGAGACTCTATTTGTTGAACTTGAACCGCGGCTAAATTACCGGTTCCTAAATACATAAGTTTCCAATTCCTCCGTGCGGAATCCGCATATTCGGCAATGCTGTCATATATTTTCAACTTTGAGTCGATACACTTTTTAATAGCATCATTAACTATCTCGTCAACCGACTGACTTTCCATTAAAGCTAATTGAGGGAAGCGTTTAGCTAGGGTCCTAAAACCTACCCCTTTTGCACCAGAAATTCCATCTGAAGTATCGCCACAAAAACATCGCGCGACACAAAAATTATTTGCAGAAATTCCAAATTTTTCTAAAACAATAGCCGGAGTAACGAATTTTTTTTGGCCGGGTGACCAGATTCTCACGCGATCGGTGACGAGCTGGTAATAATCCTTATCAGAAGACACAATTATAATTTTGTCTTTTCGATATGTGTAATTACTCAAATACCCAATTACATCATCGGCTTCACAATCAGAGACATATATTTGTTTCACTGGACCCTTGCGCAAAAATTGAATGAGCAAATTAATCTGATAATTTCTATTTTCCACAGTGGTTGGCATCTCTTCGCTGTCATACCATCGATTTAACTTTATCGGGCGGCGACCATTCTTGTAATTGCTGTCGATTGCGCGGCGGCGGATAGATCCGCCGCCTTCCCAAATCACGAAGACATCCTTCGGACACGTCAAATCGATAAGATGACGTAAACCTCGAAGAAAGCCCACCACGCCACCAACATGTTCACCATTTTCATTCGTGGCCGGATTAGCGGCAAAATGACGCATGAAGACATTTAGCCCGTCAACAATCAAAATTTCACTCATTTTAAATACTCAAATCATCCTGAAAATCCAAATCTTCTGCTATTGCTTCCACCTCCACATAAGACTCGGGATCGAGATCAATATGGTCGTTGGATTCCATTTTTCTCACCAAACACCGTTCGAGAAGGAGATCAACATAGTGCGAATACGCGGTATCTTTCCAGATATCTCCAAAATCGGCTTTGTAGAATTTTTTCGACACGAGCTCTTCACCTGTTGACGTGTTAACAACCTTGAGCGTTTTCCACGCTCCAGCACCGGCAACACCAATTTCAAGCCCATCGATCGTAGTAGAGCCAAATTTTCGCAATAAATCGAACACCTGTTCGTGTTCACAAATTCCCTTGCCAAAATGAATTTCAAAATTCACGGTACGAAAAGGTGGAGCCACCTTGTTCTTAATGGTCTTTGCGGAAACATGAATTCCGACGACTTCCTTGTCTTTATTTTCAATTTTTTGCCCGGCACCGAGTTTAATTCGCACCGACGAGTGAAATGGAATGGCTTTTCCACCAGGTGTTGTTGTTGGATCACCGTACATGACCCCAATCTTTGTTCGAATCTGGTTGAGGATTACAAAGAGCGTATTCGTTTGGCCGATTACACCTGTAATTTTTCGCATTCCCTTAGAAATTGAACGTGCTTGGAGTCCGATGGAATTTTGATCGTAATCGCCGAGGAGCTCTGCCTTTGGAGACGATGCTGCCACAGAATCCCAAATAATAGTAATTGGAACATCCTTTTCCATGGCTCTTGCCTTTAAAATGGTGGACTCAGCAATTGCCAGCACTTCCTCAGTACAGTGCGTGTCAACGTACACGAAACGCTTCGAAATATTGATTCCTAGAAGTCGAAGATTTTCGACACTAGTAGCGTTTTCAGTGTCAATGTAAACAACAATTCCGCCCATCTGCTGTGTTGAGCGGGCTATCTGAATTGCAACATGAGACTTTCCAATCGATGGAGGTCCGAAGATTTCTACAATTCTGCCTTCAGGTAATCCGCCCTCGGGTCGATTTGAAATAATAAAGTCGAGCTGCTTAGAGCCCGTGCCGATCCACCTCTTTACATGGGTGGGTGATTCATCACTCTCCAAATTATACGCAACTCTGGTGCCGTGTTCTTTATTGAGTTGTTTGATTAAATCAACAGTAAAATCATCACTGTTCATTTTTCTTGCCATAGAAAACTCCTTCCCTAAAACAATAACACATGTTTAGCGTATTTACACCTAAAATGAATGAGGCCTTGCATAAAGCAAGGCCTCGCATCCAGCTCGAAATGGAATTTTAGGCAAATTCATTCTCGAGATCAGCAAAAGCCTCCTCGAGCTTATTGTAAGTCTTCTTATTTGAAGAAGTGGCATCTCCACCGGAAGTATCCCCAGAACTTGAATCGTTACTCCCGCCACGAGATGTGCCGGTAGAAGAATCAGTTTCATCGCCATTCAGCCATGCATTGACGATTTGTTCGAGCTCATCAAATCCCTTCAACGTATAAAGTTCGTCAATATCAGGGATGGCACCAGACCATTCCTTCGCCTGCTTAGAATCGGAAGTAAGCTTCGTGGCTTTTCCTCGAGGGCGGACTTCTGTCGTTGCCCACTGTCTACCAGGTGCCTTTGTACAGATAACCTTCACATCCCGGCCATCATTTGGATCGGTAATATCGCCATAATCCTCATCGAGCATAATGTTAAGCAACGACTGATAAACCGTTTTGCCGAACGCCCACAAGCGTACTCCCCGATCTTCTTCTCCACGAACAATAACCGGGGCATAAACCCTCATCTTAGGATATAGCTTCTTCGCCAGTTCATATGAATTCTTTGACGAATCCGCTCGAAGTTCATTGATAAGATCTTGGACGGGATCGGGCTTTCCAAATTGGTGAGGGGCCAAAAGTCCTGGATTGTTTCCAATGTTATAATAGAACCACCGTTCCTTGAACGGTTGACCATCATTGTCTGGAAACGACATGAGTCGAACGGTGTGTTCCTCTCCTTCTTGAGGACGCCACATTGAATTTCGACGGCTTCCGCCACCGGAGAGCTGATTTAGCTTATTACGAATTGCTTCTAGATCAATTGCCATTTTTTAACTCCTTAAATGTTAAATTTTTAAACGTGCAAATATAAACGTGGCGTTTTATGTCCGCCACAAGACAAAAATACTCTATAACTAGCAAATGTTCAATTTTTCTTATTCTTTTTTGGCGGTCTGTAGGGCTTGGCGCCACCAAATGCGCTGCCTGCGGCAGCGGCGGGTGATCGTCTGCGAGGCGAATCGTCGGGATAATTTGGTCCAGTACCAAGTGGTGTAATAACTCCTGCCACAGCGCTTGCCCCAGAAGCCTCCTCCTGTTCTTTGTCTTTCCGAAGGGCTTCTTCCTCTTCTTCGTCAGGAAAATCGGGTTCGCCCAATATTTCTGGCTTCTCGCGGAGGAGAGTGCGTACGTACATTCGCAGGAGTCTTTCCATTTTGTTCATCTCTTATTCACAAATAAATATCCAACCAAATAGATACCTACCAAAGCAGTGAGTGGTGCCAGATTAAAATAAAGATAAGCAACCAGTGCCATGCCAGTCAAGACCGAAATTACCTCCACCGCTTTTTCAGGATAATCAAAATATTTACCCATCCAAATGTGCAAAAGTTGGCCGCCGTCTAATTTTTGTATAGGCAATAAATTAAAAGCCGCAAGACAAAAAGAAACTTGAGCAAGCATGCTTGCAGTGCCCATGAGTAACACCGCGATGATACCTATTAGAATATTCATCAGCGGACCCGCCATAACAATACAAGCC
>Ga0209434_1000857_pt1 | contig 14088 bp, 18 predicted proteins | sample ETNvirnome_2_300_FD_184068 | JGI IMG/M metagenome (GOLD analysis project Ga0209434, IMG submission 184068) | Marine viral communities from the Pacific Ocean - ETNP_2_300 (SPAdes) (version 2) | ecosystem: Environmental > Aquatic > Marine > Oceanic | place: Pacific Ocean | collected 2013-06-22
GAGAGAATCGGGGGCTGTCCTAATGGTTCGCACGTGGGGAAGTTGGAGATGGGGGGAACCACCTATTTACTTGCAACACACAAGTAGTCCTGAGAGCTGAGACGCACACACAAGTAACTACTTGCAACACACAAGTAAGTTAATCCTCGAAGTTAAATAGGGTACGCGTGAGTGACCCGAATAACCGTGGTACTGCTCTCCAATGCGTCTAGCAGGCTCTACACTGGACGAGGGGCGTGGCTAGCTAGTTGAGGCGGTAGAGCCATTCACTTTTCGATAGCCGAGGCCAGCGTCGATTTGAGGGTAGTCAGAAGTCCAACCCACCCCCCCACCCCCCCTTGGGGGGCTATATATATTTGTATCAACTACGCACGAGTCACACACAAACCACTCACGTTTTCCACAAGTTGCTACGCACATGCAAGTAAGTTGATTATGATGTTGCTTGGTAGTTACAAGTATTTGTTTGCAACACACAAGTAAGGAGGTGTGCCATGGACATTGGGCTTGGATTGAGGTCGGTTAGGGACGAGCTTTGGCGCAGATGGGAGGGGAGAGTTCCCTTCGATGCGTTGGGATTGATTCCGGAGTTGTTTGAGCTTCTTGATGAGCGGGACGCGGAGATATGTAGACTTCGTAGGGAGAAGGACTTTCTCGTGGAGGCGTTTGCAGATGAAGGATTCAAAGGAGCGTTCTGAGGAGGTCTGTAAGGGCTACAGGTTTACTATGACGGCGGTCATGTTCGGCAGGGGCGTGGACGAAGCGTTCAGCAATCTGTTGGATGCCCTTGAGTTGGGACCTGAGGACGTTCTTGAGGAGGGGGTAGAGGCGGAGGGCCTTGATTATGTCTGTGTTCTCAACGACAGCATGGTTGGAGAGACATAGGCTACTAGGCTAGTGGGCTACTAGTAGGAAACGTTGTTTCCTTGTTCTGTAGGCTAGTAGGCTACGTAGCCTACGTAGGTTAGTAGGCTACTAGTAACTAGTTAGTAGAAACGTTGTTTCTATGTTCTGTAGCTACGTAGTTACTTAGCCTAGTAGGCTACTAAGCTTCCCCCCTGGTGCCTACGGTGAGGGTATCGTTAGAATAACGGCGCGTCAACCCCCTAGGAGAAGAGATATGGAAGGTACGGAAGAGGCCCCCTGGTGGTCGGAGAAGCTCTCTGAGGGAGCTTTGCTTGTGGAGCCCAGAGAGTTCTTCGATAAGGCTGTTGTGGGCGTCACGGCGACCCCTGGGGACCATTGGGAGCGTAAGGGCGGGGAGATCGTGGCTATATACGATGAGTTGATTTGCATACAGGCCATCATGGAATGGCTCGGATGCGGAGAAGACGAAGCCTATGACTGGTACTGCTACAACACCACCGGAGCATGGATGGGAGAAGGTACCCCTACCTTTGTCAGGAATGAAGAATCATAGGTTGACTGTGTCGGCGTAGACCGATACGCTGTCTGTGTTTCGCTCTCTCTGAGCAAAGCCCCGCAATACGACCTCCTCAGGGTAGCTCCCTGGGGAGGTTGGGGCTGAGCGGAGAGATGTGGAGCGTAAGGGGCGTTCAACAACGCTATTGTTACTCGTTTTGCCCATCTGGGTATGTGGAGGCGTTCGTGTTCAGAGATACAGAGCTACATGACTTCTTGCTTAAGGCGTTCCCCAAGAGACTTGGCAACACCGACACCCTTATGGGCTGGTGTAGCAAGGCGACGATAGCCTTTCCCGATGTGGACCTCGTTAAGGAGGCCCGAAAGGCGCTGCTGTGGGAGGCGGAGAGGCCTTCCAGGACGAAGAAGGACATAAGGGGCTTCCTGAGGAACTGGTGGTCCCGGTCTCAAGAGAGCTTTGAAGCAGGCGGGGCGAAGGTGGTGCCTATCGCAGGGGTGAAGTGGTTGCGTAAGAACAACAAGAGCCCTGATTACCTGCTTGATAGGTGGTGCGCGAAGAGGGGTGGTCTAAGCAGGGAGTCGATAGCTTCCTTCTGCCTTTACTTTGGGACCGCCCCTCCCTTGTCTGCAGATGAAGTCATTGAAGTGCGCGGGAGTGAAGCCTGATGAAGTCCTCATGGAACAAAGACCAGTTGTTTAGTAGTAAGAGCGTTGAGTGGACCACTCCAGAGTGGTTGTTTGACGCCCTTGATATGAAGTTCGCCTTTCAACTCGATGTCTGCGCCAGCGAGCGCAACGCCAAGGTGGACATGTGGATAGGTGCTGAAGAGGATGCCCTAGACGTTGAGTGGACGGGGTTCATGGATGGCTACCTGCCCAACATGGCTGTATGGATGAATCCCCCTTGGGGCAGGGAGGTCGGTAAGTTCGTAGAGAGGGCTTATGAGCAGTGCAGGAAGCACCGTTTGGTTGTGTGCTGCCTGTTGCCTGCATCTACAGACACGAAGTGGTGGCGTGACTGGGTCTGGAAGGCTGGGACGGTGCAACTCATTACAGGAAGGCTGCACTTCGTTAGAGACGATGGTCATACGGGCCCATGCCCAAAGGGTGCGGCGATTGTGACCTTCTATCCATGGCACAGCGGCTCTCCCAAGGTGTCCTTGCTGGCAAGGGAGGATATGTAAGGTGGCTCGCGATACAGAAGCAGCCATCTTGTCCGTATGTCTTAGAGACCCAGTTTGTGTAGATGAAGCAGAGTCGCTAGGCCTCAAGAGAGACCACTTCGCTCACCCACATCACAGGCTTCTCTGGACTGCCTTCATCAGAGACCGAAAGGCGGGGATAGGCCCAGACAGGGCCACTATCTACGACAAGTTTGAAGGCAAGGTAGGGCCGACAAAGGCATTTGAGTCCTGGGAGGAGCTAGACAAGCTTGTTCGCGGCATAGACAACATCAGCGCAAACAAGAACAACGTCGAAGCCTATGTGGCTACCGTTGTTCAAGTGGCGAGAAGGCAGCACATCGTAGATAGCTGCAAGAACATCCTTGCCCACGAAGAAGACAGGTCTCCCTTCTCAGAGATACTCAAGCTCTCCTCCTCCATAGCAAACGCCACTACCTGGATGCCTGAGGGGCGCTCTGAGCCACGAACAGCGCATGACATAACCAAGGACTACCTGGAAGACCTTGAAGCCCAGAGGCTTGGCCTCAAGAGCAACACGCTTATTCAGACCGGAATGCCGTCCTTAGACAAGATATTGCAGATACGCCCAGGGCAGATGGTTGTTGTGGGGGGAAGGCCGAAGATGGGGAAGACCCATTTGATGATCTCCCTGCTCAGCAGCATCTCCAGGCTTCAGGAGAAACCAACCCTGTTCGTCTCTGCAGAAATGAACGAGATGCAGATAGGAGAGCGAATAGCATCCTCAGATGCTCGGCTAGGAAACACAGCAGAGGATGTAAGTAGGGTCTCTGGAGACATCCTGAGCAAGTGGGAGGGGGTTCAGGCCTACTTCGACGACAAGCCAAAGAGCTTGGGTGCTGCCCTGATGTCTATCCGTGTACAGAAGAAGCGGCTCAATATATGCGCTGCAGCCGTTGATTACCTTCAGCTACTCAAGCTACCCCAGTCTACAAGCAGAGAACGGCAGGTAGCAGAAGCCTCTAGCGCGTTCAAGAGGCTCTCTATGGAGCTTGATATACCGATATTCGTGGTCGCTCAGCTAAACAGAAGCTGTGAGTTCAGAGAGAACAAGCGGCCAATACTCTCTGACCTGAGAGACTCAGGACAGATTGAGCAAGACGCTGATGCGGTGGTCTTTGTCTATAGACATGTTGTCTACAACGAGGACCACGACCCGGCGTCAGACGCAGAGGTGATTGTCAGAGCCCAGAGGAATGGTCCTATGGGGACGGCTATGTGTAAATGGGAGCCTGGAAGAGGCTGGTTTGAAGGGGCAAGGTAATGGACGCGATAGATGATTTCACAGCAATTCTTTCCTACAAGAGGGGGGAGCCAGCAACCTCTGCTGTCTATCACCTGACAAAGAAGGAATGGTCTGACTGGGCGGATAGGCTGTATGCGGGCTCAGTGCTGAAGGCTAGGAAGAATGGGCAGAAGGGCCCCATGCTTGTGTCTGCATGGTTGTCTATACGGGCTGCACACATGGGGTGGGACGGATTGTTTAGGAAGTGGGGCAACAGGGCGGAAGAAGCTGGCCTTAAGCCAGAGCTTCTAGATTCAGACAGCTTTGAGTCGCTCTATGCGGCCCTGTCCAAGGAAGAGCGGTTCCACGCTGCCTCCGTTAACTTCAAGCGTGAGTACGAAGAGGTGATGGGTTATCCACTCAGGCTGGGGGTTGCGAAATGAGCGTATTCATAGGAATCGACCCAGGGCTAAGCGGCGCTCTAGTTGCAATCAACGGAGAGGGTGGGGTCGTAGATCAACTCATCATGCCGAGAACCAACGGGTCCAAGGGCCCCCTAGATACAGGCTGCATCCTTTCATGGCTCGTAGATGTGAGGCAGGGAGGCTCGATGTATGCGGCCCTGGAGAAGGTGTCCACTAGGCCGGGACAGGGGGCAACCTCTACGCTGACCTGTGGGGTCAACTGGGGCAGGCTAGATGCCTTGCTGGTGGCTCTGGGTGTTAAGTACGTTGTGCCTACCCCGCAGCAATGGAAGCGAGCGCTGTCTCTGCCGAAAAGGTCTGGCAAGGAGCGGGCCCAGGGAAAGGTGGACGCTGTTCAACTGGTCAGGTCTTTGTTTCCTGACATGGACCTCAGTCCAGGCAAGAGACGGGTTCCCCATGACGGGCTGGCAGATGCCGTCCTGATAGCGGAGTATGCGAGAAGAAGCCTGGGCTAGTTATTCGGCCATCCTTAGGGCTTCAAGGGCAAGTATGTTTTCAGCCCTGTCGGTTGGGGTGCCAAACTGCCTAGTTAGGGACATCTCTCTTGCGGCTTCTTGGGCGCGAACACCCTCCCGCTGCTCCTGTATGCGTCGCTCTTGGTCTCTGATAAACCGCCTACGGTCTTCTTCTCGATACTTTTGGCGGTCAGCCTCTACTCTTTCGGACAGTTCGTTAACTAAGTCCTGTGTAACTTCGCTTTTGCTGTAGGGCGGGAGCTTTCTTGGTTGGGACCAAAGTTGAGCAAGCGTTGGCTTACCACGAAACTCCATCTCGCCCCGCCTGCCTGGAAACTGGCCCGCCCTTATGAGGGCAGTCATCATTGGGCCTGGGGTAAAGCGCCCCCCCTCTGGATACTCAGCGCCGAGTATCGGGACAAACGCTGCCTCCCGTGGCGGGAGGGTTTGCGTCAGGTCGATTCCTTTTGGCGTGACCCGTTGCCCACGACTAACCCTTGACCCCAACTCCTCGCTGGGCTCGCGCCCAATCTCCCAGCCTGTAGACCAGCGCGGCCTTCCCCGGCCCCCGATGTCCCACCTATCCGGCATTCTCTCTGGGCCAGGGTCAATAGAGGTGTCAATGCCAGCCTCTGCCTGAGCCAAACTACGCTGCCGTTGAGCCTCGTCTTGTCTGGCCAGCCTTGCCCCTAGGGCGGTTAGAGCCGCTTCGTTTATAGGCATGACTAGTACATCTCCTTAAGGGCGCTCTCCATAGGCCCAGAGACACCGGGCTTACGCTTCTTCATCTTCATGGGCTTCTTGTGCTCAAGCTTCTTAGAGTTGTGCTTCATGGGTAGATGGGGTCGCGTGGGAGGAGGTCCACCCAGGTTGATCACAATCTTTACCCCGCTCTGCTGAGCCCAGGGAGAGGGACCATGGGAATCGTCCTTCATGGCCTTCTCAACAACATCAGATAGGTGCTTCTTGTCTTTCATCAGTATTTCTTTCTTTTCGATTGAGACGCCTTGATAGCTCGGCCTTGTCGCGAAGCCTTCTTCTTTGCCCCTGACCCCGTATAGCACTTGCCGCTAGCACCGTACTTCCGGCCAGCCTTCCCACCGCTCTTGCATTTCTTCACTGGCATCGTTTCTTGCTCCGGGTTGGCTGTTGGTTTACTGTGTCGGCAGAACCATTGGAGGATTCTATGTTTAATCCTAGCGAACTTACAGTGAAAGAAGCTAGAGCGAAGCTAGGAGACCTTAACCTAGAGCAGCTTCAGGCTATCCTTCAAGCAGAGATTGACGACAAACACAGAAGCTCGCTTATTGCTGCCATTGGGGGCGCAATTGACGACCTGAAGACGGCAGAGGACGAGTCTCCTGCCGAAGCTGTTGTTGAAAAGCCTGCCCCACCCCAGCCTGCACCAGAGCCCGGTATCACCCAGACAGATTGGTATCGACTTCGTAGGCACGAGAAGGGCCTTCTTACCATCTGCGCTGACGGCCTTTATCGGAAGAAGTAGTGGGGGACAAGGCCTGCACCCGCTGTGGGAAGGCTTTGCCGCCAGAGCTTTTTCATAGAGACCGAAAGTCTCCAGACGGAAGGCGAACCCAGTGCAAGAAGTGTGTTTCGCGGTTGTCCAAAGAGGCGGCGTTGCGTCCCCCTGTCATCTCTCCAGGCGTTACAGAGAAGTCGTGCTCAAGGTGCAGGCGTCTTGGCCGGGAAAGCGTTCATCCAGTAAATGACTTCGGAATCGCAAGACGAAGAAAGGATGGGCGCAACTCCTGGTGTAAAAAGTGCTGCGCTGAGTCGTCTTCTTCATGGCAAAAAACCAAAGAAGGTCGCCTCAAGCACATCGAAGCAGTCAAGCGATACAACAAAAAGAAGCGCTATCGCCGCTCCGAGACAGATACCGGAGTTCGCTGACGACTACGAGCGCTATGAGTGGGAGCTTCGGCAGCGATACCACCGACAAGACAAGCTCTACAGATGGCTTGCTGCAGACGGAATCTACACAATCGGTCCACCTATCCCACCTGGGGGAAAGGTCTTCTTCGGTGAATCCAATCCGAATAAGGCGTTCAAACTAGCTACAGCGGAGGGATACTACGGCTGTCGCCCTGCGGCGAAGATGATGGGTGTCGGCAGGATACAGGCGCACAGGTTCTTTGATCGGGTCAGGGAAGTGGATGGCGCATACTCTGTCTACATGGGGAAGAAGGTGGGCACCCGTTACCACTGCAGAATGATTCACGAGAAAAGCATAAAGATGCTTAAGGGAGACCTCCCAAGGTGGAGGACGGAGGCGAGAAAGCATGGCAAGAAGACAACAGCAGCAAACGTTTGCAGAGGTCGCAGAGATTGACCTGACCTCAGGCATCTATGATGACTTCAAGTCCTTTGCCTCAGAACACCTCTTCATACAGACCAAGAGCGGCGAGCTTCTTCCATTCGAGTTGAATACGAGTCAACTGCTTCGACAGAAGATGCTGGACGAAATGGAGGAAGCCGGGGTTCCCATCAGAGTGTGGGAGGCTAAGGCAAGACAGGCTGGCTGTAGCACACACATCCAGGGCTGGATGTTCCACAGGTGCATCACCAAGAGGGACGAGGTAGCCCTCATAGCTGCACACGCAGACCACTCTGTTCACAGCATCTTTACAAAGGCCAAACTGTTTTATGACAACCTTCCAGAGCGCCTTCAGCCTCTAACCAAGTACAACAACAGGGCTGAGCTAGACTTCAGGGCACCCACAGGGCCCGCTGGTCTACGAAGTCGTCTTACGGTGATGACGGCAAAGAGCGCGGAAGACGCTCGCGGAACGACCGCCCGGTTAGCCCACTTCTCAGAGGTCGCCTTCTATAAGCAGCCAGAGAAGTATTTCCTGGCAACGCTGCAGTCGATGCCTGACGGGCCAGGGACGTTTGCCTACTCAGAGTCAACGTGTAACGGCTCTGGTGACTTCCACCACACCATGTATCTAAGCGCCAGGGTCTGGCAGGACGAGCCCTACCCCTGGATGGAGTTGAAGAGGAAGTATCCAGGAGACCCAGACTCTGACTGGTATGCCTATTTCACTCCGTGGTTCCTGGTTGACGGGTATTCAAAGCCTCTGATTTGCCCAGAGGATGAGTTCGTTGGCTCCCTAGATGTGGAAGAGCGAACCCTCCTTGAGAAGTTTGGGGAATGGGTAACCCTTGAGAACCTGTCTTGGAGAAGGGCGACCATCTCAACGAAGTGTGGTGGGTCTATTGAGAGGTTCCATCAGGAGTATCCGAGTACAGACCAGGAAGCGTTCAGTGCTTCCGGCTCTCCAGTGTTTGACCGCGATGCGTTAAAGCTGCAGAGAGAGGTTCATGGCTGCTGGTGTGAGCTATGCCTTCCTTACGCTGGGTCGGTGAAGCCGAGAAAGAATGTTTGCCCAGACCATGGGTGGTACGAGATAGAGGATGTATCCAATTACCCATCGGGTAGAGAGCGCCTCTACTCAACGTACAAGCCGCAGGTGGCCAAGGTCGTTGATGGTCAGGGCAGGATGTCTATTTGGGAGCAACCAATAGCTGGAATCCGATATGTCGTTGGTGCAGATGTCAGCAAGGGGGCGAACAGTAGGGACTGGGACCACATATACGTCTGCAACCTTGCCAGCCTTGAGCAGGTAGCTGAGTGGCGAGGGAAGATTGAGTTGGATGAGCTAGCACCCCTCTGTCTTCTTATTGCCCTGTATTACAACAACGCCATCCTTGCCCCAGAGGTGACCGGCCTTGGGGCAGGGCTTATCGCCCTCCTGGAGAGGTCTAGATATTGGAACCTCTATAGACGAGTGACCACGGACGCAATAGGCGGGCCTACGATCATGCTCGGCTGGGATACGACAAGGAAGACAAAGCCAGCGATGGTTGGCCTGATGCAGAGAGCCCTCAAGGAGGGTTATGTCAAGATTAGGTCAAAACAGGTTCTTGATGAGATGGAGGCCTATACCCGCACGGTGCTCTACAGCAAGGACGGCATTGACTCGCTGCAGGCGAAGATGGGTGCCCCACCTGGAAAGAATGATGACGCCTGCATAGCCTCAATGATTGCTACCGCAGTGTCCCACTACACCCCAGGAGGGATGTCTAAGATAAACGCCTCAGAGGTAGACATGGAGAAGGCCTTAGACCATCGCAAGTGGAGCGACAAGGACTGGGACGACTACGAGTCCAGCGCTGTTAAGTTGAAGCGGAGGCTGTCTGGTCGGAGGCGCCAGTAAGGGCGTAAACCCCTCTGTCCACCTTGTGGATTCTGCCTGGGTCTTTGTAGATCACATCGTGAACCACATAGTCCTTTAAGCCGCTCTTCTTGACGATCTCGCCAAGGCGAAGCTCACCGTGTTCAAGCAGTAGGTTCGTGATGATCCCCCTGGCCTCATCTCGGACAGTTGTCTTGTCGCGATCAACGGGAACCCTCTTTCCACGATCATCTCCACTGTCGGCCATGGTGGAGCCCACGGCAGCAGCCTGTTCCTTTTGCTGATCCTTGCCGTAGTAATCCTTGCCGCGAAGCTCTGGACTGGCGTTCTTCCCCCAGGTCCCCTTCACCGTAAGGTCTGGAGTTGCATGGGTCCAGGCCCTCTGGGCTCCCACACGCCCGCAATACCAACAACGAACTTCCCTGAAGTCATCCCTCTTGCAAACCTCGTAGATCGCTGCCTTCGTGTGCCAATCAAATACGCGACCACATAACTCGTGGTTGCACTTCATATTGTAGATTCTCATGTCACCTCCCTTAGGTTTGGAACCTGTTAATTACGGCCTCAGGGCTGCTCGGTGCAACCTCTCGTGGCCCAGCCCCTGCAAGGGGGTCTCCCATGGCATTCATACCAGTGTTCTCAACCCCCTGCGCTTGAGGCCCTTCCGGTGCTGCTGCCTGTGGAGCGGCTGCTCCCATTGCTGCGCCCTGAAGCTGGGATAGCGGCCCAGCAAGAGCGCGCTTGTCCTGCCTCCATACGGTGAAGGCCTTGTCCATAAAGTTTTGAATGGCGTTGGGTGGAAGCGCTCCAGCCTGAACAAGGGGGGCGAGTGTCGCAGCAACCCCCTGTATGGTTTGGAGTAAACCCATGAAGGCCCTTTGCTCCTCTGCTGGGTCTGTGGGAATGGTAGACCCTGCCTGGACATCAACGTCGTAGTAGCCCTGGATGTCGGAAGAGGTGAACGAGATGAACTCGTCGTCTCCGTTAGGACCATCTATCCGCATGTATCTAACGTCGTCCCAGTACTGACGAATGATTGCGAGGATTTTCCTTGAGAGGGACGACACAAAGTGTTCCGTGGCCTCTAGGCGCATACCAACTCGACCGCGAGTGGCTGCTGACGCAATGGCTACCTCAGTGGCTGTGGTTCCCTTTCGGCTAGACCCACCACGTTGAAACACATCAATCCCAGAGATTTCGTACATGAGCTTGGCTAGCCCCTGAATAACCATTGGGGTTGTGCTCGGTGGGGGAGCCTCTGGAAGAAGCATGATTGCATCCTGGATGCGGGCAACGCTTGCAGGAAGCTCTGCCACATCCATGTCTTCGTCAGACTCAAGCAGCGCGGCAAGCTGTCCGCTTTCCAGGGCTCCGGGCGCTGTCACGAACTTCCTTCTGGAGGAGAGCCTGTGATGACGAAGGATATATGCCCACTCGTCGTTCAGCCTGTCGGAGATACCCTTGATTGCAGCAAGGTCAGAGACCCTTGTGCTGTAGAAGCTGTTGGGCACATCCACGAAGCGCATCACCTCGTATGGATACCCCTTCATCTCTAGGGGGTCTTGAATGTGCCGCAGGACTAGCTGTGACGACGACTCTACTCCAGATGACTTTGTCGTCCACATTACGTATCGCCGCAGCCCATCGTCTGTCTGTCGCCAATAGCGAACCTCATACAAGACGATGTACTCAGGGGGAAGCTCTGGGCGGTCTAGGTTGTTTAGGGGGGTCTGACCGCTTAGTGACACAGGAACTGTTTCACTCAGCCACGCATCCGGCTCCATGTCTGGGGGAAGGGTAAAGCGATCATCTCTCTTGAGGTCGTCTAGGCGAACAACCATTCTCTCGCATACCCATGGGCACTGTTTAAGGTCTGCATATCCTGGCGGGAGGATGAGGTCCCACGGAGCGACCCTGCTTACGGTTGGGTTGTCCTGGGGGCCTTCGTCGAAAGAAAGCTCTTCGGAAGCAAGAAGCGCCCTTAGCTGCCTCTTCTGCACACCAGTAAGAGGATCTTCCTCTGCGCCCTCTATCTTCTCAGGCCCAGAGTCATAATCCTCTTCAATGTAGAAGGAGTCACTTGAGTCGTAACCAACCTTTGCTATCCCGATTCCAAACAGAAGGGTGTCTAAGACAACAGCCCTTGTTGTCTTATTCCCCTCTATCTCTCGCCAGATGTAGTTGAGCGCGCTCTCAGCAATGCGAGCAGACTCCTTGTCACCTGGGCGACGGGGCTTAACGTAGATGTGTGGGTTTGCTGAAATAACACCGGGCGTGATGGTGTTTGCATTAGAAAGCAAGAAGTTGAACTGAATACGCTCTTCATCGCCATACTCAAGCCCGGTGACGCCGCTAACGGAGTCCTCTTCGGCTGCATAAGAGCGCTGTATGGCACTCCAGTACGGCAGGTGGTTCTCCTCAAGGAGTCTTTCGGACTCCTCAATGCGGCGAGACCACTCAGAGGTTTCTTCGTTAGAGAGTTCTATCGTTATATTTTCGTCTGACATTGTCCCGATCTTACTTGACAAAAGTTAGTAGTTGAACTCCTAATGTCAACACGCGTTTAAGCGTTTGGAGGAGCCATGACAGCAGAGACACCCACCGATAATTCCGAAGAGATCCAGAATGAGGATAACTTTGAGGAAACCGGAGAAGAGGTAACCAGTGTTGATGGTGACGACGAGCAACTTGCAAGCGAGTCTGATAGCCACGATGAAGATGCCTTTTGGAATGGAAACCCTGAAGAGCTTCCTGATGATTTGAAGTCTACCTACAAGAGTATGCAAGGTGCATTCACAAAACGGATGCAGCGCCTTTCCGCTCTTGAGAGTAAATACTTTGATTCTATCGATGCTGCAAATGCTGCATTGATGTCAAGGAGTGACCAGCGGTCAGCGCCAGAGCCTGAACAGGTTGAGGAAACCCCACCTGATATGGCAAACGGTGCGTCCCCTGACGACGTTATCAATTATTACGTCGAGCAGGCAGTGGCCAAGGCAATGGATAAAACCGGAGTTGGAAGACTTGCCGAAGAGATGCAACCAGTTGCACATCGAGAAAGGGTTACTGCCGCGTACCGTTCGTTCGCAACAGAGAATCCTGATTTCGATCACCAGAAACTTGCTCCACTCGCTGGTCAGATCATTGACAATGATCCTGAGCTTGCCGAGTTGGCGCAAACCAACCCAAGTGCTGCCATTCGTCTAGCTGCTCGTGTAGCGCGCGCAGAGATCAAGACGATGGCAACGAAACAAAAGACAAAGAAGCGCAGACAGGCTGCTCCTGTTTCTGCGAGGAGTGGTACGGTCGTCCAGCATCGAAGAGAAAGTATGTTGGAGGCTGCTACTCGCGCCCTCAAAGAGGCGGGTGTCAACCCAGATTCGCTTTAGCCTTAAGGAATAGAAAATGCCTGCTGTCACAGCAAATATCGCATTTGATCGAGTCTATTCGACTACCGCAGCCGCTGAGCGGTCTACGGTGGCGATGGAGATCGTCCAATCCAACCCCCTCCTCTGGCACATGTATCGCCAGGGCTCCATTATCTATGAAGGCGGCACCGAGTGTCGTGTTCCCATCGTTCTCTCAGAGTCTTCAAATGTGGGTGCCATCGGCACGTATGCCACGTTTGCGACCACTCCTGAGGACGGTCCCGACAAGGCTCGTTACCACTCGTGGTACAAGAATCGCGCCTCGATGGTGATCGACAACACTGAGCTTGCCCAGAATCGTGGCAAGTACCAGATTGTGAACCTTCTTCAGTCGAAGATGGCGATCTCCAAGATCAGCATGGTCAACGACCTTGCCCGCCAGATGTACGCAAACGGTGGCGCAGAGTCGGCAACCTCGGCTACTCCGCTTGAGCTTAACGGCCTTGACTCAATGATCGAGACTGTTGCCTTTGGCGCTCAGGGCGCTGGTGGTGTTGTAACCGTTGGTGGTATCACCAAGGCGGCTTACCCCGCTGTTTGGCAGAACCGATACGGCCAGATCACTGCCTTTGGCACTGACGGTCTGGACGTTTGGGAAGAGGTCTACATGGACTGCTCTAAGAAGGGCACCCATCCTGACATCATCCTGACTGACCCCACTGTGTATCGCTTCTTCAAGCGACTGGTTGCTCCTAACCAGGAAGAGCGCGACGTGGCAATGTGGAACCAGGGCTTCGAGAACCTGCTCTTCAATGGCACTCCGGTTGTTCCTGACGACGAGCTTGCTGGAACCGGCAAGACCTACTTCCTGACCACCTCTGGCCGACGTGGAGTCTCTGACTTCAACCTGAAGCCTGAGTACTGGGACGTTCCAGGAAAGAATCCGTTGGTACAGGGCAAGGGCACTGGCATCGGCATGCAGCTTGCTATTCTTCGTTCGGACGACTTCCGTCAGACCGAGTTCCTCACGCCGCCTAACAGTGACGTGATCCTTAGTCATACTTATTTTACCGGCATGTTCGTTTGCTCTTCATTGCAACGACAGGGTGTGACAAACTTCACCGCTGCTGGCATCCAGTTTTAAGCTGAGAGAGGAGATACTAAAATGTCAGGACTTATGTTTGGTGGTTCGGCTCTTACGCTGGATATTGGTGTTAAAAACGACACAGGGGTTGTCGTTCAGGTTGGCTCCGTGCTTGCTATCACGTTGGCTACTCTTGCTGACGGAGCTAGCGTTGCAGACGGCTTTGCTGCCGACTGGCCGGTTCTCGCAGCGGGCACTAGCAATAGTTACCGTTCGATTGTTGGCGTAGTGCTTGGGCCTGCTGGCTCATCTGTTCCCATTAACGGGGACTGCCTTATTCGTGTTGCTGGCCCATGTCAGGCTCGTGTAACTACTGCTGGAACGATGACTATTTATGACGATCTTTTGATGGGTAACGGAAGCCAATTGCTTACGCGAATTGCTCCCGTTGATCTTGACGCTGCCGGAACGACCATTGCTGATGCTATGGCAATCCGAGCGGTCTGCCTTGAGGGCGCAGCAGCTAGTGCTGATGTGCTTCGTAGCGTCTGGATGCGCGGCCCAATCGGCCTCTAATAACTAACGTGTGAGCCAGGGGGCTTCGGCTCCCTGGCAATCACAGCTAGGAGAATTGAAATGGCTGTAGCCACACACGTTAGCCGAGTATCGAAG
>Ga0209434_1000859_pt1 | contig 14070 bp, 39 predicted proteins | sample ETNvirnome_2_300_FD_184068 | JGI IMG/M metagenome (GOLD analysis project Ga0209434, IMG submission 184068) | Marine viral communities from the Pacific Ocean - ETNP_2_300 (SPAdes) (version 2) | ecosystem: Environmental > Aquatic > Marine > Oceanic | place: Pacific Ocean | collected 2013-06-22
GGGCGACGATTAGAAGCACATCTGGGTTATTATCCCGAACAAATTCAAGCATATAAAGCGCTTGTACGCTATTTATGTAAAGCATATAATATTCCTTTGGATTATCCCAAAGATGCAAATGGTAAACTATCAACTACAGTGAACAAAGACGCAGCTAAAAATAAATTCCGAGGCATTGTTAATCATTATAACTTAACACGTAATAAAATTGATACAGTTGGTTTAAAAATTGATGAAATTGTCGAGAGTATTAAAACATTAGAAAGGGAGAATTGATTGTGAGATTTGATATGTCCGAAGATCAGATAGACGAAGCATTAAAAAGCTCCAGAAAGTCGAAAGAGGAATCTAGTTCTTTTGATTTGCTGGCTGAGATAGAGAAGAGATTCCGCGAAGTAGGCGAAGATGTTTCATTGCTTAAGGAAGAATCTAGATTTAGTGTGACAATTCCTATACCGAAGCTTACTCCCTCAGAAGCCTGGGGAGATCCGGACTCTCAAAGTAGAGAGGAAATAAAAAGAGTATTTTCCGCCATTACCGGTGGTAAAGATATTCGCCAAAGAATCCAAAGTATAAATAAATTTCTTACTCCTGCGTCCGCTCGCAAAAAGAAATCGCCAGCGGTAATTCTCAATATGATGATGATTACTGAAGCACTTCAAGCGACATTAAATGACTACAATGAAAGTGCAGCAGGATTTGTTTTTGAGGGATTTATGGCAGCATTGACTGGCGGTAAACAGATTGCTGGTAAGGTTGCTGGCACTCTCCCTATTGAAGACTTCGTTGCCTTTTCTGAGTTTGGTGCTGATCAACCAGTTAGCCTGAAACTCTTGAGCGGGAAGACTCCTGTGAAAGGGAGCTTTACAAATTTGGTTGATTTTCTCTTAGTCAGAGGTGCACCAGCAATTAAATACTTGGTGGCTTATAAATTGACATCTGGCAAAGGGAGCGTTGAAAAAATTAATATAATTGTCTTCGATATCACAATAGATAATTTTATCGATTTTATGGAAGGGGTGGGTGGAGGATCTTCGTTGATTCGTAATACTGCTGTGTCGAAACACGGCAATAAGAAGAAATATCGCGAACGCTATGGGACATCCGATAGTAGTGAACTTGCACGCCTAGCTTTTAAGACATTCGCAGAGAAAGGCAAGGAATCCCTTCCAGAGATAGCTCCTCTTATCGCGGATTTTTATGGGTACCAAAGAGCCGGATTGCTTCACAACTTTATTAGGACTGGAGAATTACCTACGGAACGCTCACCGGAAGAAGAGGAGGCAGAACTCGCGAAACGTTCGGACACCAGGGCAAAAGATTACGATAGAACGAAGTGGTATGTGGAGCAGCAGGATAGCCTTGCGGAGGCCACTCACCAACACTTAGACAACAAGCAGCTAACTTTAAATGAGGCATTTCATTATCTAGAGAAAAGGGCGTTGTTGTCAGAAGCAGCGGGTGAGAGTCAGTGGGCAGCATCTTTAGCTCAATTAGAAAAGCTTCGCCGCGCAATCAATCTAGAATCATATGGAGAGCTAGATTTATCTCAATCCAATATCGATCAATTAACAGAGATATATTCTGAGATACTGGGGGACGAAATTAAGGCGCTCCTATCAAAGACTAAAGACTTGACTGAAAATATTGGAAAATATTATTCTGAAAAAAGAAGAAGCAAAGCCCAAGCAGCTGGCCAAGCTGCACGCGTGGAAGCTGATGGAATTAAACAAGTTCTGGAAGGCGACCCAAGATACAAGAAAGATTAAAACAAAATACTATTTTAACCTTGACAAACAATGTCTTGGTTGCTATACTATTAAATGTATATACAAAATCTCTTTTAGGAGATTCTTAAGAGGTGACAATGACAGAGCATATAAGCTCCAAGAAATTCCAAAATGGTACTCAGTTACAAACTCAAATATTAAAAGGAATCAATAACTTAGCAGATGTAGTGGGCTCTACTCTTGGTCCCAAGGGACGCAACGTTCTTATACATAAGAAAGATTTGAATCCGGTAATTACCAAGGATGGTGTAACTGTTGCCAAATTTATAGATTTTGATGATCCTTTCGAGAATGCTGGTGCCCAATTAATTAAACAAGTTGCTTCCCAAACAAACAACGTTGCTGGAGATGGTACCACAACTTCTACTATTCTTGCAAGAGCTTTAGTTAATGGTGCACATAAATATATAACTGCGGGCGCTAGCCCTATCGATCTTAAACGAGGCATGGACAAAGCCACAGAAGCTATTATAAAAAATCTCAAGGATATTTCTAGACCGATTGAATCTCAAGCAGACATTGAACATGTAGCTTCAATATCCGCTAATAATGATAGCTCAATTGGCAAGCTTATTTCAACTGCTGTTGAACAGGCTGGGCACGATGGTTCGATAACTGTTGAAGATGGAAGGTCCCTTGAGACAACTTTGGATGTGGTAGAGGGATTTCGCTTTGGTACTGGATATTTTGCTGGGGCCTTTGTGACTAACCAAAGACGCGGATCAGTAGAATATGACGATCCTTATATCATGGTTACTGATTACAAAATAGAATCTGTACAGGATATATTACCAGCTTTAGAATTAATCTCGCGGGAAGGAAAGCCATTTATCATAATAGCAGAGGAGGTTGAAGGGCAAGCCCTGGCTGCTTTAATTATGAATACAGTCCGGGGAACAATGAAGGTTGCAGCTGTCAAAGCACCTGGCTATGGGCAGGAACGAAGAGAGATCTTAAGTGATCTTTGTTTATCTTTAGGGGCTACTTTTATTAGTCGCGAATCTGGGAAAAAATTATCTGAGGTTAAATTAGTTGATTTTGGTAACTGTAATAAAGCTGAGATATTAAAGAATAATACAACCTTGGTAGGCGGCTCTGCTGATTGGGAAAAAGTGGACGATAAGATTAGTACGTTAAAAGAACTTATTAGCACCACGGATAATTTACAACAATGTGAAAGAATACAAGAAAGGATAACGAGATTAGCTAGCGGAGTAGCTATTATTAGGGTCGGTGCACCAACGGAAGTAGAAATGATAGAAAAAAGACATCGAATTGAAGATGCCCTTGAAGCCATTCGTTCTGCTCAAGAAGAAGGAGTCCTTCCGGGGGGAGGTATAGCTCTTTTGCAGGCGGCTAAGGATTTAGAAATAGAAGTAGAAAACGAAGATGAACGTTTTGGAGTTGAGATTGTAAAAAAAGCTTGTGCTTCACCCCTACGACAGATGGCAGATAATGCCGATCTCTCTGCGGATTTACTTATCGACAAAATTGAAAATAGTAAAGAACAAAATGGTTATAATTTTCGGACAGATGAAATGGTTGATTTGTATGATGCCGGAATAATGGATCCGGCCAAAGTAACTCGCGTGGCATTACTTAACGCCGTTTCTGTAGCTTCGATATTAATAACAACCAATCATGCAATAGTGGAGATTTAAATATGAAAGTGACAATTCAATATGCAGTCGACTTGGGTGAAGTACCATTTAAAGTGGAAGAACTTTTTAAGGAATGTCTAGAACAATTGGAAACATTGAATTCTTCAGCTTCATCTTTGAATGTGTTTGCTCCTGATATATTCGTTGAACGGATTGATTCTCTCAGGGGAAAGATGGTAGACATTGATTCTAAATTAGAAGAATGTGCTGCTTTGATGAAAGGCTACTCAGAAGCATTGAAACAAGATGGTAATGTAGCCTTTCCCCCCGCACAATCACAATTAGAATTACCAGATGTCGAGAATTCTGATGAAGAAACTCAAGATATACCCGATGAGCCGCCCAAATTTGAAATAAAAGATACAATACCAATGTCGATACCCGATCCTTCTGAGTGGCTTAAAAAAATGGAGAACAAATGATGATGAAATCCATTGGAGAGTTAGTATATGTTCCTTCTTCTACGAGCTTGGTGAGCTATCATGCCAATGGGAATCCGCATCGAGTTCTTTCTTTGCCGGAGCCAAAATATCTTTTAGTAAAGGAAGAAAAAGATAATAAACTAGGGGTATTTTTAGATGGAAACATTTGGTATGTTGATAAAAGAAAGGTGTATGATGTTAAATCTGATTAAATTGGCGGAAATAAGAGAACATACGCAGCATTGGAGATCTAATGAGAAATTTTATGATTTGAGGGAAGTTCTAATTAATCCCAACAGTGTTGTTATGTTGTACGAGGATGAAGATATCAAAGATAAACTAAATGAATTTAATAAATGGCCAGAAGGTCTTGACAAAAGAAGTATTTTTACAAAGATTTATCTGAATAATGGTACGCAAAACAGTCCCTTATATTTATATGTGGTAGGGACGCTAGATTTAATTGGTAAAAAACTAGGAAGTCATTAAAATGAAGACTGAGTTTATTCTTTACATCCGAAATAGTTGTCCTTTTTGTATTAAAGCAAAGGTTTTATTAGAAGAAAATCATTATCCGTTTAGATCGTTAGCACTAGATGACTACCAGCATATATTAGAGGGAATAAAGGATCTTTACGATTGGCAAACCGTTCCTATGATATTTAAGAAGGATGGTAATAATTATCATTTAATAGGGGGCTATAGTGATTTAGTTGCCTATCTTCGACAGAAAGAGGGATTAAATGTCTGATGAGAAAGCCAAGGGAACATACACCCTAGACGTGGCCTATACTCATAACATGCTTGATAAATCAGGACAACAACTCGAATTTATCGCTGACTTATTATCTATAGAAACTCGCGAAGATCCAATGTATACCAGGGTTATCACTTTGTTGTGTGATTCCTTCTCAGCAAATTATCACTTATGGAAAATTTTGAGTGTCAATTTAGATAATAATTTGTTTTATGACGAGGAAACGAAACAGAGTTATATTTTATTAGGTGAGAAAGATATAACGATGCTAGAACAAGCAGTCATAGCCAGGACTTATACCGCAATAGAGTTATCTAAATTAAATTATTCTTTACGTCTTCATTAAAAAAATATATTTTTTCTCTTGACTGCTTCCTGATGGTGCTTATTGTTTAAACAATGCGAAAGTTGCCGCAAGGAACAATCGCTTAGTAACTTGCTTATAAAAGGAGAAATATTATGAATACTGCAATTACAACCTATCGCCCAGGTCTTTTAGGAGGGCGTGTCTTTGATGACATTTTTGATTCTATGTTGGACTTCTCGTCCCTTATGAATCGCACAACGCAGGGCTATCCGGTCGCTGATATCTATCGTGATGAGGATGGTAACACTGCTTTGGAGTTCGCGCTAGCTGGCTTTTCTAAAGGAGATCTCTCCATCGAGATTAAGCCGGAGAAGAACGCGATTACTGTTAGTGCATGCCAAGAGGAGGATAACAAGAAGAACGGTTCGTTCCGCATTGCGCGACGAAACTTTTCTAAGACTTACGTCAACTATGATAACAATTTAGATCTTGGTAATACGACGGCAGAGTTTGAGAATGGACTTCTTCGCTTAACGGTGCCGATGAGAGCAGAGGCAAAGCCACTAACTATTCCTATTAAGTAGAAAGATGGCGTTTTGATCAGCCCTTTAGCCTAGTTATATATGAGGGTAAAAAAATGGCAAAGGCTAAAGGGCGATCATATATTGATACTTCAAATCCCAAAAAGACCAGCCAAGGAAGCGGCAGATTTACGAAGACCCCGGCAGCAGGAGGTGAATCATTTACCAAAGGCAAACGGAGTGGTACGCCCCCCAACAAGGCAAGACGACGCAAGAAGCCATATAAAGGTCAGGGAAGATGAATGCGGTAGATACAATTGCTGATTTAAGACTGGAGAATGAAATGCTTCTGAAAACAGTTCACGAATTATACGAGAAAGTAAAGGAACTAAGTTCCGAGAATGAGGACTTAAGAAAGGAACTTGGAGTCACAAGAAATGTCGGAGAATGAGCGCCCATATATCCAAATTCCGATTCCTCCTCCTGAATGGGTTGAGTATCAGCAGAGACTTGAGGAAGAAGAGAGAAGAAAAAAAGAACAGGAAGAAGAAAAAACTATTGACATTGACGGAAATGTGATTATAATTGATGTATGAAGATAGAAAATTATACCATTAACCATGCCAAGAGAGGCTGCTACGAAGTATTGTTAGAAGCAGGAGAGCAAACACTCTATCTAACTAACTTTCGCAACCCAAGGGCAGCAAAAAAGTTTATTGAGGAGCACAAGAGAGGCAATGTGCGTATCGATCCTGATACTTGTATTCCTACACCTGATTTTGAATAAGCCTTCGTAGCTCAGTTGGATAGAGCAACGGCCTTCTAAGCCATGGGTCACAGGTTCGAGTCCTGTCGGAGGTACCAAAGAATGAATAACGATAAAAAAATACAAGATATGATCTTAGAAAATGAGCAGCTTAAAAAGCACATACAAACGTTATACTTTCAAATAAGATCACTTGAAAGAGGGTGTGCTTGCTACATGAATAATTGCAAGAATACGGAAAATCATGTTCAAAAAAAAGAAGAATAGTTTGAAAAAGTTATTGACATTTATACTGATGGTGTTTATAATACAGGGGTGTTTAGAAATAGATCATAGAGGAGCATTACCTGCGCCTGTTTCGTGGAAGGGCAAAATACCTCCCCCCCAAATAGAAGTAGTAGAAGTTATTGACCAAGATAACATTGAGGGTCTTTATGATGTAGCACCTAAATCAATTTCGATTGATTTCGATTGATTTTGATTGCACACCATTTTAATAAATTACATGACAAGGAGTAAAATTATGTATAACACTGATAAAAAGATTGGAAAATTTAGTTCCGATGATATTTTTCTTTTGAAGATTATCGGCGCATGCACGTTGGCAGGAGCTGTGTGCTGGATAGGTTTTCTGTAGGATTTAGTTAGGAGAAATTAATGAAAAAATTATTACTAATAACAGCTGCACTTTTGCTATCTTTCTCAAGTTGCATAGTACGCGATGCCTCCACTCCCACTATTGATTATGAATACGATGATAGTAATTTTTATGATTACGATGATGTCATTGTATCTGATTATTTGTGGTGTGAATATAGTTCACCGTATTACAGAACACCAGAGTTTTGTGAAGAAGATTTTTATGGTGAGTTTATTTGTTGTACGTGGGAGGTAGGCTATGATTGTTACGAAGATTGGTGTGCCTGGTATGATACCTGCGAGTGGTATTTTGATATCGATATATGTTATTAACATAATTGAGGATAGTCCGTGACAGAAAAGAAACCCAAGATACCTTCATTTCTGTTTAGGATATATATATCCCGCCGCGAAGCAAAACTGATTTTGAATCGTTTAAATTTAACTGATGCAGAAATTGAAGAGAAGCCTTGGAAGGGCCGATTACAACAAAATTTAGTTGATTTAATTAAGCGCTCTCTGGTCAAGAAAGATGAGAAAATAATGGAGAAGAAAGATGCTAGCTGATGTAGTTTTGGGATTGCAATATGGTGATGAAGCTAAGGGAAAAGTTACTCATTATTTGACTAAGTTTAAACACTATACCCACGTATTGAGATTTAACGGAGGCTGTAATGCAGGCCACACCATTTATCATAATGGTAAGAAGTTTGTCACTCATCATATTCCGGCTGGTGTTTTTTATGGTATTAAATCTATCATAGGACCGGGCTGTGTGGTTAGTCCCAAACATTTTTTTAAAGAAATAGAACAACTTAAAGCGGGTGGTATTGACGTTGAAGGAAAGATTTTTATAGCTGAAAATACACATGTAATAATGGAAGAACACATGGCGGAAGAGGCATCTGAGAGCAAGATTGGTACAACGAAACGAGGCAACGGGCCTGCCTACCGTGACAAATATAATAGAACCGGTGTCAGAGCTTCTGAAATTCCTTCTCTTAAGCCCTATCTTATTAATTTATATGAAGAATTTCATGGAGATACTTGTGTCAATATATTGTGTGAAGGCGCACAAGGCTTTGGACTAGATATCGACTGGGGTGACTATCCTTTTGTAACATCAAGCCACTGTGGCTTAGGCGGCGTCTTCCTAAACGGTGTCTCTCCCCGCTGGATCAGAGACGTCTGGGGCGTTGCTAAAATGTACGAAACGTATGTAGGGTCCAAATCCTTTGAGCCAGATCAAGCTGTTTTCCAATCTTTGCGTGATGCAGGCGAGGAATACGGTGCAACGACAGGACGTCCACGGCAGTGTAATTGGATGAACTTGGATTTCCTTCAACGGAACGCAAGATTTAACTCTGTTAGCAAACTGGTGATCAATAAGGTTGACGTGCTAAGGGAGCTGGGACAATGGAAGCTTTACCATAAAAGTGAACTACTTGAATTTGAAAATGAAGCGCAAATGTGCGAATACATCTCTGGTGTGCTAAATAAGGTAGAGGTCTTTTTTTCCGACGATAAGAACAGCATCTAATCTTATGAAACCAAAGAAGCTACAAAAGCGGCTAGCCTTGATTTCAAGAGCCAACGCTAAGATCAGTTATCTCAAAGAAGCAAATGTTTTCACGACGGACTTGGAGGCGTTGAATATTTTACAAGAGATGGTCAGTGAACTACAAGAAACAATATCAGAAAATCTAAAACTTTCGAAAGAAATGCAGATCAGTAAATCTCTTGGAACGAGGAACAAGAGGAAACACAAATGAAAGTATATATACCCAGTAAGGCAGATGAAATATTAGAGCAAGCAAAGAAGGAGCTTTATCTTTTGAAGACGGCTATCAAGACCGAAAGCGAAGAGAAGCTTAATACCCGTATTGATAAGATTCGACAGTTACTTATAGAGATGGAGGAATCTAAATAATGGACGAATACGACGTCGCCCAGAATTTACTTAAAAATATCTTAGCTAATATTAAAGTCATAAGAGAACTTTATTCATCACATCTAGAGGACTCCGACTTTGAATCTCTTCTTGAGGATGGAGACTTTAGCTGGTTCTTAGATATTTTAGATGAAATTGAAAATTAAAGCTTGACTTTTAAGACCGTGTGCATATAATATTAAGAGAAAAGGGGGAGTATCCGCTCTGTCTTATAAGCAGTTGAAACGGTAAATGGTTACACGCGGGTTCGATCCCCGTCTCCCCTACCAAATTAAGAACACATATGTCGAAAAGCCAGGAAAAATATCTACAAGAACTTGCAAAGTATAGTGATGTGATCCTAAATACGAGCACTACATACGTGAAAAAATCATTACCAAGTGAAAAGATTAAGATCTTGGAAGTGCAAGAAGGGGTTGTGGTTCTGGAGAATGTACGGACTGGCAATATCTTCACTAAGACAACTCATTGGTGCAGAAAGAATCTCGTTCCGAGCGGAGAATAAAGATATGGGAAAATATTTTGATACAATAATTTTAAGCGGGGGTTTTGATCCAGTGGAGCAGAAACACCTAAATATGTTTAGGTCCGCTTCCCAGCTAGCTTGCAAGGTAGTGGTCGGGCTCAATTCTGACGAGTGGCTACAAAAGCACAAGGGGGCACTCAACACTCCTTTCCTTGCGCGTAAGGAAGCCCTAGAAGCTCTAGAAAATGTACACGAGGTTCTATCTTTTGATGATAGCGATGGAACAGCACAGGCTCTCATAAGTAGCTTAGATGCAGCGTACCCCACTCACGATTTGGCGTTTGGTAACGGGGGCAACCGCAAGATACAGAATACCCCAGAAGTAGAAATTTGTCAGAAGCTTGGCATTGCTCAAGTGTGGGGTGTGGGGAATTGTTTTGATTAGGAGGAACTATGTTTGAAATGTTTGAAGGAACATCGATGTTATTTGCCTTGTTAGGTATCAATATATTTATGTTATATATGGTTAGGCACGTGATAAGGGATAACAAAGATGAATGAAGAAGACCTAGAGATTGATATTGAAGATATTGATCTGGCAGACTTAGATTTGCTGATTGACGATGATTGGATAAGTAGCATCGAAGGTACAGGCAGCATTCAGATCGATTTGGATTATTTGGATTGAAGATGAAAGTTGGTGACTTAGTTAAAGATATTTATTCTCATGTTTTGGGATTGATAATCGACATCCAAGAAAAACCAACTGGCGCGGATATTTATACAAAAGCGCATATTCTATGGGTCGACCCAGGGGATGAAATGAAACTTACCACTCCACGAAGTTGGCGAAGGGAAATGCAAATAGAGACCATCAATGAAGCAGGGTGATTTAGTAAGATGTATCTGGTGTCCTTTTACAGACGGAGGAACACCAACAGATCATCCTCTTTTTGCTCGAAGTCCAGAGTGGGAGGGAACATATAAATTAACGCGACCTATTAAAAATGAGTTAGGAATAATTCTATGCGTCGATCCATATCCTCACAATGATTTTACTACAAACAAAGGTAAAAAGATACACATTTGTTTTTTTAACGGAGTCCGATGGGCTCTCTATAAAGAACAACTCACATTGCTTAATGCATCTTAAAAAGATTAAAAACTATTTATATTATTATGAAACTTCTACTTGAAAACTGGCGAAAGTATCTCTCAGAATCAAAGGCAGAGATAAATAATGAGCTTTCAGAGATAGCATTTAACACGATGTCTGCGATGTCTGTGTTTCGCGACGACGGCAACCTCTCAGAAGCGGAAGCAGCGGATCTCCAATATCTTGCAAGCAATGCTGCGAATCCAGATGCAGAAGTTGTTGATAGATTTTATGACTCATTATACGGTGGAAAGCGAGCCGGTTTCCTCTCCGCTTATTCGCGTGACGAGTTGGCTAGAATGGATTTATATCTCTTAGACGGACACAACGCAGGCTTCGCCATTAAGGATGGTGACGATATTGTTAGCGTCCACAATAACTCTGAGCTAAGAGGTTTGGGAAGCGAATTTATGAGAAAAGCCAAAGAGGTTGGAGGCGCAAGACTAGATCATTTTGATGGTTTTTTGAGTGGCTTGTATAGAAAATACGGCTTCAATAATGTGTATGAAGTATATCAGTGGGATGAAAAATATAAACCTGCAAAATGGAACTATGACGAGGTAGACATTTTGAATCCACAAAATAGTATATATGCAGACGCACTTGACGATATGATGTACGAAGATCCTGGTGCTCTCCCAAATGAAGAAGTCGACATCAAAGCTGAAAGCGGACTGGATATTGACATTAACCCGAAATTAAAATATAATAGTTACAAATATGGACGCCCTGATGTAATCATGAGAAAACTATCTTAATTTTAAATTCGGAGAAACAATGAAGAAAGAAATACTTTATAAAGTACATGAAGGCTGTTATTTTAAGAAAGAAGAACTCACAGCCATGTGGTCGGAGAAATACAGTGATCCTAAGTTGGATCAAGAATGTTATTTGGTAAGAGTGATGCTCAAAAATAATTCTACTATATTAACTATCGCACATTCTCCCTCTAAGGAAGAGGCAGACAAGACGATTAAAGAAATAAATAAGACTTGACTCTTTAGCAAAAAATATTTATAATAGAAGAATGGAAAAAGGAATTTTAAAAGTAGGGGATTTGGTAAAATCCAAATGGTGTACTGATTACAATGAAAATGATTACGGAATTGTTAAGTGTGTATCAAAATCCAAGTCCCATGGCTATGTAGCGGTAGCGTGGACTGATGATTTTTTTAGTGAGTGGCAAGCTGAAGGATCTTTGGATCTAATAAGCGATGGAACATCTTAATGAAAAGCGAGACCTTAAAGTTAGCTTGGTTTCTTATTGCTTATATTTTTAATTTTGGTGATGCTATCTTTACAATGTATGCTATATCTATGGGGGCAACCGAGTTAAATCCTGTTATGGCATATGCTCTAGACATCGATCCTGTATTTTTTCTATGCGTAAAGGTATTGGTTTTTGCATTGGCGCTCGAATATATTGTGCGGAGGGCACCGAGGCTATTGATTTACACTGCTATTCTCTATACTTTTGTAATGGGTTGGCATCTATCTTTTTGGATGGGGATTTGGTAAATGAAAATCGGTGACTTGATCAAGGTAGCTTTTTGCCCCCCTCCTGAGAGCAGCTTTTATAACTGCGGGTGCTTTTTCTGCTCTAACAAGAGCAATCGTATGGGGATAATCAAAAAGATACAGCAATCGGAGACGTCTGCTGCAAAGGCGTATACCGTTCAGTTCGATATAGGCGAGTGGATAGTCTTTGAAGAAGAAATGGAGCTAGTAAGCGTCTTAAATGAGAGTGAGTAGATATTTTCCTTGACTTCGCTCAAGCGGTTCTTACAGTATATACATGCAAAAGAAAAGTCCACAACTTGGTGACTTGGTGATGTTCGATGAGTACAACAATAGCCTTAACACACCTTGGCAGCATCAACTTGGCATCATTACTGAGATGCGACCGCACAAGCGATGTGTGGTACGTTGGCCCGATGGCGGCACCAGTATGCCTGAACTGCGAATTTTAGATATCCTAAATGAATGTGAGGGAGCGAGCAAGAACAAATGAGTTCAAAAAATACAAAGAAACCATGGTTTCTTTATGTAGTACGGTGTAGCGATGATACATTTTATACGGGAGTGACAAGTAATATTGACCGTCGTGTTAACGAGCACAACCATTCATCCAATGGAGCAAAATATACAAAGACACGAAGACCGGTTCAGTTAATTTACTGGAGAGATTTCAAGGATCGATCGGCAGCACAAAAAGCTGAATATAAGTTTAAGAAATTAACTCGATGCCAAAAAGAGAAAATCATAAATGAATATCTATAAAGTATTAACAGTTAGTTTGTTTCTCATAACTCTTCTTCTGATATATAATGGTTACGAGAAGAAGCGAGCGCTGGACTCTTGTATAAACGATGTTACGCAAAAATGTTCAGGTTTATTTTCCTATGCTTCTGCGCTGGAAGAAGAGAATGCCAGACTGAACAAGCTCATTCGAGATTGTAGAGCTAATGAAAGCAGGTGATCTAGTGAGGATCAATCGTCCAAGCTCCGAGATGACCCACGGATCCCTTGGTTTAATAATTGAATTATGTGCGCCAGGTGCTCATCACCAAAATGATTTGTGGAGAATCCTGCTTTGTGATAATACAAAAAGGACATCTCAATTGCTTTTTGTAGCCCAGAACTTGGTGATAGTCAGTGAAAGTAGGTGATTTGGTCAAATGTAAAGATGACCGTAACTTATATTTTGGCTATGGTATGATTTTGGAAGCTGAATCTCGTATGATTCTTGTCCGCTGGTTTGAAGATAATAACGAAGAATGGGTTTGGAAAATTAGTTTAGAGGTAGTCAGTGAAAGTAGGTGATTTAATTAGAGATAGAGACTATCCAGATGATTGCCCAGGCATAATCGTTCGTATAGATGATCGAAGAAAATCAAGACCGTATATTGTTTTGTGTTCCGATGGAGTTTGTAGGTCATTTCCGAAGCGCTACGTTGAAACCGATTGCGAAATTGTAAGTGAAAATAGGTGACCTAGTGTCCATACGACCTATTTTTGGTCGCCCCCTTGACAAAACCATCGGCGTTGTTATACTTGAAGCAGAATACGAGGGATATAAGGGACCTAAACCGATGAGGACGTTTTGCATTCAGTGGTTTGCAGACAGACCGCAGCAATGGTGGGACGAAGACGATTTGGAGATTGTAAGTGAAAGTCGGTGATTTGGTTCAAATTTTACCTGCTCGCATCAGTCACTATATTATAGTTGATAGATGCGTTGATCAACAATACGGTACTCCGCAATGGATTCTCTATTCGTTGGATGATACAGGAGGAATAACAATGTCCGAGTCATGGATCGAGGTTGTCAGTGAAAGTCGGTGATTTGGTTAGAGATAACGGAGATAATGATTTGGGTCTTGTCGTGAGCGAGGTTCGTTCTTATGATTTGGATGGAGAAGAGGGCGCAGAGTATGTCTGGGTCCAATGGAGCGAGTACGAAAACCCACAAAGAATGGCGCTGAAAGCAATAGTCGACGGCTGGGTTGAGGTAATCAGTGAAAGTCGGTGATTTAGTTCGTTTTTCAAAACATAATATGTATAACAAAAAGTTAGACATTAAATGGGGCTTGGGCTTGGTTACCGAGGTATATAGCGACCATGGTCGTGATAA
>Ga0209434_1000860_pt1 | contig 14043 bp, 18 predicted proteins | sample ETNvirnome_2_300_FD_184068 | JGI IMG/M metagenome (GOLD analysis project Ga0209434, IMG submission 184068) | Marine viral communities from the Pacific Ocean - ETNP_2_300 (SPAdes) (version 2) | ecosystem: Environmental > Aquatic > Marine > Oceanic | place: Pacific Ocean | collected 2013-06-22
CCTCACCGAGGCAGAGATGGTGAACATCCTTGAGAACCTGATGGACACCTCGGTGGCCGCCGACGCTGACCATGATAGGCACGAGGATTGGGCCGACCGCCGCCGGAAAATTTCAGACCTTGTGTCGACGGCGGCTGACAAGGAGAAAGGGGGAGTTGGCTTGACCGACCCTGAGCTGGCTGCCCTGCAGCAGGGCGAGAGCCTTATCAAAGTGCAGGAGATGATAGCCGCCTCCACCCGCCCTATCGGGCCGCAGCGCGAGATAAAACTCAAAGATATCGAAAAGCGCGTTGCGGAGATGGAGACAGCGGACACTTCGTCAGACAGCGACACAAGAAGTTCCAGCGACTTCGTAAGGCTAACCGTCGGGCAGCTAAACGAGGCCGTGCTCCCGCCCATTGAGTGGGTGCTGCCGGACATGATCCCTGAGATGTCGACGGTGTCTCTGGCTGGCATGTCGAACGTCGGCAAAACGCGATTCCTGGCTGCTCTTGTCGTCGGGCTGGCGGTTGGCGACACCAAGCGCATGGGCCTGCCCCAGTGCACCGAGAAGATCACGACGGTTTGGGTGGCCAACGAGGAGCGCACCGAGGACATATGCCGGAGACTCAAGGCCGTGGCGCTGCAGCATGGTGACAAGGACAGCGCCGTCATCAGCGTGCGAGGCAAGGCTGCTGGTATGCTCAGGCTGGTGGCGTTGAACGAGGCGGGCAACCTTGAGATCGACGAGAAGAATGTCGCGCTCATCGTCGCCGAGATCAGGGCGGCCAAGGCTAAACTCGTGATCTTCGACCCGTACGTTACGATAAGTGATGCAGCCGATGAAAACAGCTCGGCCTCAGCCTCGATGATCACCAAGGCATTTCTGTTGATCACGTCGGCAACGGGCTGTGCCCTGGTACACGCCCATCACTGTCCCAAAGACAGGGGTAAGGATTTGGACTGGGTGCGCGGAGATGCCTCGGCATGGCGCGGGAGTGGCGGGATTTACTCCGCGCTCGACTGCGGCTTCACGCTCAGCAACTGGTTCCCCAAAAACGCCGAGCAGCGCAAGGCGTGGAAGCAGCAGTACCTCAGCGCCAAGTTGTCGAGGTTCATCGTCCTAGACACCGGCAAGATCAGGGAGGGCGAACCGCTCGACCCTGTAATGATGGAGCTGGTGCCCCAAGAGATGACCGAGGGAGAGGGCAGAGCCATCGGCGTCTGCAAGATCATCACCGAGGCCGACGCCGCCAATGCGCTGCTCGATGCCAGCATCGACGTGACCGGCAACACGATCCTGGCCATCGCCATGGTGAACACGTTGGGCGAGGGCACGCACAGCAACATGACCAAGGCCAACCGGCTGATGGGCGGCCACGAGCTGTGGCCCAACACCTCGAAAACTGAGGGCAAGGACGCGCTGCTCCGTATGTTTGGCGACAAGTTCAACACTGAGAACGGCAGCGTTCAAATGCTCCGCGACGGTAAAGGTAATTGGCGTATAGTGATAGAGGAGCACGAGTGATGGCGCTGATTAAACGGTATCAAGAGGGATATGTCCGAGGGTTCTTTCCGGTGAGATCACCCGACGGCACGCGGGCGCACCTCAAGATTCCTAAATGCGGAACAAACACCGTCAGGTACGTATTGTGCACGGGGGCTGGCTGGCAGCCGTATGGTCGCAATTCACCAGGGTTACTGGACACCAAGCTGGACTGGACCGCGCTCATACGGCATCCCGTCGAGAGGTGGATATCGGGTGTGGCTCAAATGTACGATCAGCGTGCTGTAAAATTGGACCCCGACCGGGCCGTGGCGACGATGGTGCACGACACGCACACGACGCCGCAGGCTCCATGGTTGCACGGGTTTGCCCCGAAAACTTTCAAGCTGGAGAACATACATAAATTGTGGTCGCATATCGGTATCACGGCATACGTGCACGTTCACGTTCAAAAGCGAAAGTGGAGCGTGTTTGATCTGGAGCCGAGGCACGAGAAGCAGATTATGGACTACTATGCAGACGACATGATCCTCTACGATAATGCGGAGTAGAAATTTGGGGGTGCTAAAAAACTACCTTGATTTGTCGTTTAGTTTCAAGGGCTACGGCCTACTACGTTCTACTTTGGGGTAGACGCAGGTAGGTGGAGGTTTTACGGAATGAAAACAACGTGTTATGTCTACTACTACTTCTACTCCCCTTACGGGGTTGCGCTGCTGGCGCAGCAACCCGTGGGAGACCAGCCCATGGAGGTGAGATATGTGCGAGAGGTGTAGGATGGAATTTATCGTTGGGCAGATCATCCTACACGCGCCCGACCTGTTGGACAGCATCGACACCGGCTTCTTCAAAACAGCGGAGGAGGCGCTGGCGGATTTCATTATGCACCATGCTGTCGCCGCTCGGCTCGTGATCGACGACATCGAGCACGGTGATGGCGCGTCGGATGAGGAGCGGGAGCAGGACGTGGACAACGTGCTCTATCTGAAAGAGTGGGAGGTGACAGATGATACTTCTAGGAATTGATCCCGGCTTGAGCGGTGGCATGGCCATCGTCAGCACCGACGACGGTCGGATGCCGTTCGTCGAGGAGGGCAGTCGTATGCCTGTGGTGCTGGAGCGCCAGAAGAGGCTGGTCGACACCGTCGACATCAGCGGTTGGCTCAAGGCATGGGAGATCGACGTCGCCATCATCGAGTGGGTGCACGCAATGCCACGCCAGGGCGTCAGCTCATCGTTCACCCTCGGACGAGCAGCGGGCGCGGTCGAGGCGTTGGCCATGGTGCACGCGCACCGCGTTGAGTGGGTGACGCCCAAGCGATGGAAGGGACACTTCTCTCTGAGCAGTGACAAGCAGCTCAGCCTCGACAAGGCCAAGCGTGTCTTCGGTCGCAGCTTCAATTGGACGAAGAAGGCAGACGACGGCATCGCCGAGGCCGCGCTCATGTGTCAGTGGTTTCTGGACACGCGGGGCAAATGAGAGTACAGGTGAGGGATGTGGCCCCAGACCCATCCCAAGCAGCGGGGTCAGCTTCTCCTTCATCCACGGAGCTGGCCCCGCACCCTTGAAAGAGAATGACGGTGAAGTACCATTACGTTTATGCGCTGACTGATCCGCGCAAGCTGGGCGCTCCGTTCTACATCGGCAAAGGCTCAGGCAACCGCAAGGTGCAGCACTTCCACAGCGTGCCCAAAGAAATGCAGGGCAACGAGGGAAGTGACAAACACAAAATCATCCACGACATCAAAGCTGCTGGCCTGGAGCCGAGCGCGATTGTGCTCAGCCATCATGCTGATGAGGAGGCCGCGCTCGATGCTGAGCGTGCGATGATCAAGAGCGTTGGCTTGAAGAACCTCGTGAACAAGAGCATCGGCGGCGAGGGTGTTAAGGCAAACAAGGCCAAAGGCAAGCAGGCTCTGACTATAAAACAAGAGGCGTTCTGCTATGAGATGGTGCGCGGCACCAACCCCTCCGCCTCTGATGCTTACCGCGTCGCATACAATCCAAAGACGGCGACGAAGAAGACCATTAACGAGATGGCTGCGGTACTGATGAAGAACCCCAAGATCGCCGCAAGGATCGAGGAGCTGCGTGCACCAGTTGTGGAGAAGCTGCAGTACGACTTGGAGTGGTGCCTCGGCAGACAGGACGACGCAGTGAAGCTGGCCGAGGTGACGGGCAACGCATCAGCGATGAGCGGAGCGGTGCGTGAGATTGGACGGCTCGTCGACGTCTACCCCTCAGACAAATCCGAGGTGACCATCAAGGCTGACGACTTGGTGGAGCGTCTGCAACGTGGCCGCGCACGAGCGGCAGAGGAGGCGGGATGAAGATGGAGCAAGGCGACGGAGCTGCGCTCGACGGCGTGCACCGGCATGTGAACCACAACTGGGGCAGCGCGGTGCCAGGGCACGGCGACCTGCGCATCTGCAGGGCGTGCGGCGAGAAGGAAACCAACTACACGACGCAGGCTGAGTGCGTGGGGCGTCCGGCGACTGGCATCACAGAGACCGTGCATGACTACGACCCAGTCTGACGCCGACGCCGTCGAGCGAGACATCGCCGACGCCCTCGCCGAGTGCTACGCCGATCCGCTGCGCCATGTTCTCATCAGCTACCCATGGGGAGTGAGGGGCGGGCCGCTCGAAGGTCATGACGGCCCCGACGTGTGGCAGCGCGAGTTCTTGGTCGAGGTAGGCGAGGAGGTTCGTAAGCGTAAGTTCGACGGCGTCAACGCTGTCGACCCAATTCAATTCAGCACCGCCTCTGGCCACGGCATCGGCAAGTCCTGCATGACAGCGTGGCTCATCCGCTGGATCGCGGACACCAGACCGCACAGTGTCGGCACCGTGACAGCCAACACCGCCGACCAGCTCCGCACCAAGACCTGGGCCGAGCTGGCCAAGTGGCACCACATGGGATTGACCAAGCACTGGTATCAGCTCAACGCCGGGGCCGGGTCTCTGAATATGTACCACAGGCAGCACAGCGAGACGTGGCGTGTCGACGCACAGACATGCAAGGAGGAGAACAGCGAGGCGTTCGCAGGCCAGCACCGCGACACCTCGACGTCGTATTACATATTCGACGAGGCTGGTGGCATCTCCGACAAGATATTCGAGGTCCGCGAAGGTGGGCTGACCGACGGTGAACCGATGACGTTTGACTGGGGCAACCCTACGCGGAACTCTGGCCGGTTCCACGCGAACATGGTTGGCCGGTATCGTCATCGGTTCATCCGGCGTCACATCGATAGTCGCACGGTGAAGATCACCAACAAGCCATACATCGACAGGCTCATCGAGGACTATGGGATCGACAGCGACTATGTGAAGGTCCGCGTGCTCGGCATGTTCCCCTCGGCCTCGATGCATCAGTTCATCTCGACCGACGACGTCAACGAGGCCATGCGCCGCGAGATGTCACCGAGGGAGTATAACTTCGCTCCGGTGATCATAGGTGTCGACCCCGCGTGGACCGGGGAGGATGAGTTCGTCATCATGCTCAGGCAGGGTCTCAACTCCCAGCTCCTCGGCAAGTACGAGCGCAATGACAACGACGTGCAGATGGCTCAACTCATCGCGCAGTTCGAGGACGACCATGACGCCGACGCTGTGTTCGTCGATGGTGGCTTCGGCACGGGCATCGTGTCCATAGGCGAGGCCATGGGTCGGGAGTGGCAGATCGTTTGGTTCAGTGGCAAGAGCACAGACCAGGGCTGCTTCAACAAGCGGGCCGAGATGTGGAACGCGGTGCGGCAGTGGCTCAAGAAGGGTGGCTCCCTCGAAGACGACGACGTCATGCGTGCTGACCTCACTGGCCCTGAGCTGGTGCCCCGGCTCGACGGCAAGATACATCTCGAGAGCAAGGATCACATGCAGGCTCGTGGCTTGGCATCGCCCAACCGAGCCGACGCTTTGGCCATCACCTTCGCCTTCCCAGTAGCTCAGAGGCCGGGTCGCGGGGTCGCGTTCAACCCCAAGTCAGAGGCCAGCACCCAGCACGAGTACGACCCGATGGGGTAGACGACGCCTTCTCACTGTGATAAAGCCAAGGGCCATGGACGCTTATATTCTTTTTGGCAAAGACAATGAGCACTGGTTGGCTGGGGTGCTCGATCGAAGTTACCGCCACGTTTGGTGCATCATTGCGGATCATCGTACCCACACCTGGGTCAGCTACAACTGGGATCAAGGACTGCCCGTCGTCCGAGTGGAGGCCGCGTTGGATTTTGACGTGGCCTCTTTTTACACTGACCAAGGTTGGGAGGTGCTCGACATGAGCAACGTCGAACGCAAAGGAGCAGGGGGCATGTTCGTCCTCAACAATTGCGTCGGGCATGTGAAGAGCGTGCTCGGTATTAGAGGCTTTTCATTGACACCATACCAACTGTACAAGCGGCTGACGGCCCCGCCGCGTGCTTGGAGGTTCACCGTCCCCGGCTTCGGTAGCAGGTCTTTTTCTCCGGCTCCGCTACCTCCTCCTCCCCCCGCTGCCGTCGTGGCACCGAAGTCCGAGATCGCTATCGCCGCTGATAAGAAGCTTTCCGAAGAAGAGGCGGCGCGCAAGAAATTGCAGAAGAAGGCTGCAGCAGGCAGCGGCGAGGGCACGCTGCTCGACGACGACCAAGACGCTGGTCTCTTAAAAGGAACAACCACATGAACCTTCGTTTCACCATCCCTGGCTTCGGCAGCTCCTCCCCGCCCCCGCCACCTCCGCCTCCGCCTCCGCCTCCGCCCCCTGCGCCCCCTCCGCCAAAGAAGACGGACATCGCTGTCCAGAAGGCGCGGGCCGATGAGATTAAGCGGTCTAAGCTGGCTGCAGGGCAGGCGGGCACGATCAAGACGCCAGGGCTTCTTGACCCAGCGGACACCGCGACCAAAACTTTGCTGGGCTGAGCCATGGCAAATCTTGCACGCAAGATCAGCAGCACGCTGCTCGATGACACCGACCGTGTCGACTACCCGACGGTTCGTTTGTCAGGTAGTCAGGTCGATGCCCTCGGCCTGTGGGCGCACGACGTTGGTGCCAGCACTAAGATGCAGGCGACCATCCGCATCTCGTCTAAGTCCAAAGACAGCGGCGAGGAGCGGCACGTCACCATAGAGCTGGTCGAGGCCGTGGTGAAGAAGCCAGCGGGCGCGGATGCCAACAAGATGTTCCCGACAACGGTGGCGGCATAAGGACTTCTGATGCCCATCATTAACCCCGGCAACCTTGGCGACAGCATACCTCCGCACGGTAAGAGGTCGCAGGTACTGCGCCGGTATGTGAAGTTGGAGAATGACAGGTCGTCGTGGCGGAACCATTGGATGGAGATCAGCGACTACATCCATCACCGCCGTGGTCGCTACCTGTTCCAGACCCAAGATGACCGAGGCAAGAAGCGCACCGGAAAAATCATAGACAGTACGGCCACGCAGGCGCTGCGCACCATGGCCGCAGGTATGATGACTGGCATGACTAGCCCGGCTCGGCCTTGGTTCCGCTTCGCTACACCGGACGAGGGCCAGATGGACAAGCACGATGTCAAGGTGTGGCTGTCTGAGGTCGAGCGCATAGTGCGCTCCATATTGCAGAAGTCCAATTTCTATAACAGTGCTTTCACTGTCTATGGCGAGCTGGGGGCGTTCGGCACGGCTCCGTTGTACCGACAGAAGAACACCGACAGCGTCATCAGGTTCCGGCCCTTCACGGCTGGCGAGTATGTGATCGCCGAGGATGACCGAGGTGTGGTCGACACGCTGGGCCGCTCCTTCACCATGACGGTGAGCCAAGTCGTCGAGAAGTTTGTCATAGGCAGCCAGCATGGTGTCGACGACTGGACTGGGGTTAGCCGGGCAACGCGCAATCTGTGGAACCAGAAGAACTATGACACCTTGGTGCCGATAATTCACCTCATCGAGCCGCGCCGGAAAGCCGAGCGCACCAAGCCGTTTAATCGAGACAGCATGAGGTTCAAGAGCGTCTACATGGAGCAAGGCGCTGAGAACGACGAGGTACTCTTCGAGGGCGGTTTCAACAGGTTCCCTGCCTACATTCCAAGATGGGACGTCCTGGGCGGTGACGTGTACGGACGCTGCCCCGGCATGGACACCCTCGGCGACGTCAAGCAGCTCCAGCAGCAACAGAAGCGGAAGGCGCAGGCCATCGACAAGATGGTGAACCCTCCCATGACTGCGCCGACATCACTGCGTGGCAAACCGTCGAGCGTGCTGCCGGGCGGAACCACCTATGTGGACCCTCTCCAGGGTGGACAGGGTTTTGCCCCGGCCTACCTCGTTCAACCACGCCTCAGTGAGATGCTGGGAGATATCGCCGAAGTTCAAGAGCGCATCCAGCGTGGGTTTTACGCGGACCTATTCGCCATGATGATCAACTCAGATCGAAGAGACATCACCGCGACGGAAGTGGCGGTCCGCCAAGAAGAGAAGCTAGTGTTGCTTGGCCCGGTTCTGCAAAGGCTTAATACGGAGCTACTAGACCCTTTGCTGGACGATGTCTTCCAGTTTGCCTTGGAGGCGGGTTTCCTCCCTGACCCGCCCGAGGCGCTGGGAGGCGTCGAGTTGAGGGTGGAGTATATCTCGTTGTTAGCCCAGGCCCAGCAAGCTGTCGCTGCCAGCGCCCTCGAACGCACAATGGGTTTCACTGGTAACATGGTCGCTGTCTTCCCCGAGGCGAGTGACAACGTAGACCCCGACCAAGCCATCAGACAGTACGCCGAGATACTCGGCAACGCCCCAGACCTTATGCGCGACAGCGCACAGGTTGCGCAGATCAGGAGTGACCGTCTGCAGGCGCAGCAGGCGCAGGCCGCTGCAGCGGCTGTTCCACAAGCGGCGCAGAGTGCCAAGGTTCTGTCGGAGACCGACACGCAGAACCCCAACGCGCTTACTGAGTTGCTGGGCAGGGGAGCGTCGGTCTGATGGCTAAGCATGTGAAATTGTATGACGCCAGCAATCCTGATCACGTCAAAGAAGCTGAGAAAGAACAGCAGGACAAAGAGCAGGACATCCTGTTCGTCCTTGGATCACCGCGAGGACGTCGGTGGCTGCATGATTTTATTTTTAACCAGTGCCATGTAATGCTGCCGAGCCATGTGCCTATGGATCGAGAAAGCACGGCGTTTAACGAGGGCGCTCGGAGCGTGGGGTTAGCCCTTGACGAGAACATTCGGCGTAGATCGCCGAAGTTGTATATGAAGATGTTAGAGGAGAATCACTTCGATGGCTGAAGAAACAGTAGACGCAGTCGAGCAGGAAGAGATTGAAGAGCCTGCCGCCGACGCGACACCAGATGAGAATGTCGACGTCGATCCTACTCCTGCTGGAGAGGACGACGACATAGAGACCAAAGTCCTGCTGTCGGATGACGAGGACGATGGAGCGGAGGGCGTGCCCGAGAAATATGAGTTCGCCTCTCCTGACGACATCGGCGAGATAGAGATGACCGATGAAGTCAAAGCACAGTTTGATGCCTTCGATGTACGAGCCAAGGAGGCTGGTTTATCACAGGACCAGTACCAGAAGATCGTAGAGGGGGAAATCAGACGGGGTCGGGCAGCCATGACGAAAATGGTTACCGATTATCAGCAACGTGTGGAAACCTGGGCTGACGTGACAAAGGAAGACAAGGAACTCGGTGGAGATGATCTCTCCGAGAGCTTGTCTGTCGCTAAGCTGGGCCTGGACACCTTCGGCTCCCCGGAATTGAAGAGGCTGTTCGCTATGCCCTCAAAGGAGAACCCCGAGGGTCTGGGTATTGGCAGTCATCCCGAGGTCATTCGTTTGCTCCATCGCGTTGGTTTACAGGTTAAGGAGGACGGCTCTCTAATCGAGGGCGACGGCGGACAAGCCGCTGCTGACGATGCCGCTCTTCGGCGCATGTATCCCAGCATGTTTAAAGAAGAAGCAGCAGCCTAAAGGAGCGAGAAAATGGCTACTCTGTCTGTTACTAACCCGACCTTGAGCGACCTCGCCAAGGTCACCGACCCCGATGGCTCTATTGCCGACGTGGTCGAAATTCTGAACGCCACGAATGAAATCCTGACCGACATGTCATGGATGGAAGGTAACCTCACTACAGGTCACCGCTCGTCAATCCGTTCTGGTCTGCCCACTCCGACGTGGCGCAAACTGTACGGTGGAGTTCAGCCGACTAAGAGCCGCGCCGTGCAGGTCACGGATAATTGCGGCATGATGGAAGACTACGCCGAAGTCGACGCTGCCCTTGTTGGGATGGCGGGCGACCCGGCAGCCTTCCGGCTTCAAGAGGATCGTCCTCATATCGAAGGCATGAACCAAGAGTTCGCTTCCACTCTCTTCTACGGAGATGAGAGCACGGCACCGGAAGAGTTCACTGGTTTGGCTCCTCGGTACAATTCGCTCACTGCCGCCAACGGAGATAACATTATAGCGGGTGGCGGGAGCGGTGCGGACAACGCCTCGATATGGTTGATCTGTTGGTCTCCGCAAACGGTTCATGGGATCATTCCCAAGGGTTCCAAAGCGGGCATCCAGCAGAGAGACCTTGGTGAAGTCACCATCGAGGACGCCGACGGCTCGAACGGTCGTATGCAGGCTTTTCGCACTCATTATCGCTGGGATGTGGGCCTCACCGTCCGCGACTGGCGTTTCGCAGTGCGCATCGCCAACATTGACCGCTCTGCCTTGGTCGTCACCGCCGCGACTGGTGCTGACCTCAACGACCTGATGCATCAAGCGTGGACTGAGCTGCCTAGTACGGCGGCAGGTCGGTGCTCTTGGTACATGGATAAGTCGATCTTATCTATGCTCCGGCGTCAGACGGCCAACGCAGTGTCCTCTTCGACGCTGTCGGTCGACATGGTCGGCGGGACGATGCAGACAAGCTGGGGCGGTATTCCGATCCGTCGCTGCGACGCACTGCGTCCTGATGAAGCCACGGTCAGCTAAGGCCGTATCCCTACAACACCCATTTATAAGGAGACATGCAAATGGGTATCCTAGATGAACGCGGCGAGTTCTGTGACAACGAGTCTGTGGCGGCTGGTGCCGGTACGGCACTTGTCGGAGACGTCATCGATCTGGGTGCGGCTGGCGAAGACATTGGTAACGGGCAACCGATTTACCTCGTCATTCGCACGGGAAGCACTGAGATCATCACTGGAGGCTCGGCTGGTACTTTGCAGTTCACGTTGGCCTCCGATTCAACGGCGGCCATCTCCACTGACGGTACGGCGACTGAGCATGTGCTCACCGAGGCGTTTGTTACCGACGGTACTGACGCCAACGATGCAGAGATGAAGGCTGGTGCCTTGATCTACATGGCACCGTTGCCCGCCGGTACTGGTGGAAACTACGAGCGGTATCTTGGCATTCTCGCCACGACCGTGAGCACTACGACTACGGCAGGAACCATCAATGCGTTCCTGACGCTCGATCCGCACATGGCTGCAGGTAAATCTTATCCTGACGCCATCAATTAAGTAAGGCTTGCGGGGCCGGGCGGTTAAGTAACCGCTCGGCTGCCTCCCACTTACTAAGCAAAGGAGGTCATCATGGCTTCATTCACTTCCGTTGGTGACACAACTAGCGTATCCGTTCAAGACAAAGGCGAGACCGTTGCTATCGCTTTGAGCGGCACTTACAACATGGTCATTAAATTGCAACGCGAGCAGGGGTCTCCTAGCTCAGGTTCGTGGCTGACTATCAAGACCGTATCGACTACGGCAAACCAAACCATCGCCGAAGATTACATTACCAAGTCGTACAACGAGACACTTCGGCTAATCGTTACAACCGACACTTCTGGAACCTGCACCGCAACCTTGACTGAGACTTCTAACCTCGATGTCAAAACATTCAAGGACCGGGTTGGTAACACCTTGGCCACCCTCACTCAGAGGTTTTTAAAACTTCATGGTGGTCTTGTCAGAACCAGCGACAGCGTCGTCAACACGACCGAGGCGTTGGCTTTGACTGAAGTGGCCCATGCTGGCCGGGTCGTCACGGCAAACCATGCAACTGGTTTTGCCATCACCTTGCCGGAGGCTACCGCTACCGGCAACGTCTACACGGTCTTCTATGGCACCACCGTCGCGTCTGGTAGTGCAACAATTGTGGCTCCATCGTCGAGCACGTCGTTTATTGGAGGTGCTAGCATCTCGACCGACATTGGAGGTGTGACCATCATTTGTAATACCGGCGATGATACTATCACCATGAATGGCGGTACGACCGGCGGTGTCCTCGGTACTTGGTTCCGGTTTACAGACGTTGCCTCGGGCATCTTTATGCTTGAAGGCTTCCTCTGCTCGACCGGCACTGAAGCCGATCCGTTCAGTGCTGGGGTTTAATCCGATGGAAGGGGAGCATTGTGCTTCCCTTCCTCTTTTTCTTGGAGGAGAGATTAGATGGTTGAGAGTGGGTTAGTCGATAGTAAAATCGAAGTCCGTTTTAGAAACCCGTTCTACCACAATGTCTTTGGTCTGTTGGGAGCACAGGAGGATAGCGACACTATCTATACGTTACCTTCTAGTACAGTCCTGCCTGAAACTGCCATCGTGGTGAAGGGTGAGAGCAGTCACCGCGATAGAAATCCTCCTCGGCGTGCTCAGAGGAAAGACGGGCGGTTTGTCGGTGTAGACACAGACTTATCTAATGCTCCAGAGTCTGAGGAGGGGGGAGCGGCGGCTGGTGTAGTTGATGTTCCCTCTCGTAAAACACCCACCGGGGGGAAGGACAAGGAGATTGATGTGAAGCCGAGGAAACGAAAAGCGAATAAGCCGAGGAATAAATAGAGGTGACTGATGGCGTCCGAGACACAAATCGCCAAGCTGGCTTTACAGCACATTGGAGATAGATACGATATCACCGATCTGACAGAAGAAACGGTCGAGGCCGAGCAGGTCAACCTTATCTTCGATGACACGAGAGACTGGTTGCTGCGCCAGCATCCATGGAACTTCGGAAAGAAGTTCGCAACGCCTGCGGCGTTAACTGGCACCGTGCCCAACAACTACGACTATATGTATATTTATATGCCCGACGCCGTGCGGGTAAACGGTGTAGTCGACCCGTTGGACGCGGACACGCTCATTAAATTTGAAGTGGCGAGAAATAGTTCTGACGTCAAGGTCATCCTAACTGATCAAGTAGACGCGGAGTTCTCCTACACTGCCCGCATCACCAACCCCGCTGAGTTCGACCCTGAGTTCACCATGGCTCTGTCTTACGCGCTGGCTGGAAAGTTGGCCATGCCTTTGACTGGGGATAGACAGATTATGGGAGACATGCAGACGATGGCCAGGAACATCATCAACAGTGCATGGGAGAGCGACAGCAACGAGGGACTATCAGAGCCGATACCGGACGCGGACTGGATACAAGCGAGGGCGTAAATGACCAAGGTACTCCAGCCGACCTTTGGAGGGGGGGAGGTCTCTCCGGCTATTGGTGCCCGCGTCGACATCGACAAGTATGCGGCCAGCCTAGAGACGTGCGAGAACGCCTTCGTTCAAGTTCAGGGCGGCGTGTCTAATAGGCCAGGGTTGCAGTATGTCGCCGAGTGCAAGAGCGGTAGCCTTGCAACCCGCATTATCCCCTTCGAGTTCAACACCGAGCAGACCTATATCCTTGAGTTTGGGAACCTGTACATCCGCGTCCACAAGGATGGCGGGCAGGTGCTCACTGGCTCAGCTAAGACCATCAGCGGGGTCACGGCTGCCGACCCCGCTGTCGTGACGGCGACCGCGCACGGGTTCTCTGATGGCGACGACGTGTTCATCACGGGTGTCGTGGGGATGACCCAGTTGAACGGCAGGACGCTGCGCGTGGCCAACAAGGCGACGAACACGTTCGAGCTGAACGACTATGACGGCAACAACATCGACAGCTCCGCTTACACGGCCTACAGCAGCGCGGGCACCGCGCAGGCCGTCTTCCAGTTGACGACTACCTACCTGACGGCTGACCTTTTCGATCTTAAATTTGTACAGTCCGCCGACGTGATGACAATCGTGCATGAGGACTACGCACCAGCGGAGTTGACTCGCACCGATCACGATGTATGGACGTTAACCGAAATAACATTTCAACCCGAGCAGACGTTCCCCACGGGGATCGCGGTCGCGGCCAACACAGCGGGGTCTGTCGCGGAGCGGTATGTGGTGACCGCCGTCAACGAGGACAACGCCGAAGAGAGCTTGGTTGCCACGGGGGCGGCTAAAAACATCACCGGGGCCACCGCCGCCAACCCTGTCGTGATCACCGCGACGGCGCACGGGTTCAGTGATCTCGATGAGATACACATCTCCGGCGTCGTCGGGATGACCGAGCTGAATGGTCTGCGCTTCAAGGTGTCCAACAAGACGACGAACACGTTTGAGCTGCAGGACACGAGCAGGGTCGACATCGACGGCAGCGGGTACACGGCTTACAGCAGCGGCGGCAGCGCCCTCCCGGCCTACGGCAAGATCACCAACGGTGCAACCACCAAAGACAACACGATAACGTGGACCGCTGTCACCGGGGCCATCAGCTACAACATCTACCATGAGAAGGATGGCATCTTCGGG
>Ga0209434_1000861_pt1 | contig 14041 bp, 5 predicted proteins | sample ETNvirnome_2_300_FD_184068 | JGI IMG/M metagenome (GOLD analysis project Ga0209434, IMG submission 184068) | Marine viral communities from the Pacific Ocean - ETNP_2_300 (SPAdes) (version 2) | ecosystem: Environmental > Aquatic > Marine > Oceanic | place: Pacific Ocean | collected 2013-06-22
CCCTTTAGTATATATGGCTATGGCAGCCCCGAGTGGCCGTTTCAGGTAGTGCCCACCTCAGAATATGATGTAAATGTTGGTGGCACGCCGATTTGGCCGCCACAACAATGGAACCGATTGGCGCCAGACATGTGGCAATACTTGCGTACCGGTGGGTTCCCCATAGGATAAGTAGACCTATGGCCTTCGAGTTCCCGCCGATACCGCCCGCGCCAGTACCAGAAGGGCTTGTACCGCCCGAATGGCTGACCGACCTTGCCGAAACGTATTCAGAATGGCAAGGCCGTGAGGCGGCGGATTGGGCCACGTATAACCCTTTCGGTGATAGCCCTCTAGGAAGAATCGTATTTGGGCTGAATCCAGTATCGCAGTTCATGGATAAGTTCATGCCCCCGATAGAACCTGCGCAATTTCCTTTTGGGGTTGGACAAACACCGGAGTACCGTAGCGCCTACGAGAAACTAGCCGCGGGGCGGTCTGACCTCACACCGGAAGAAGAAGCGGCTGCGGCGGAAGGGTGGTCCGAATACGCGATGGCCGGAATCGAGGATTTGGCGGCACTCGCTATGCTCATTACTGGGTATGGCGACTGGGAGGAAGCCGTTGGGGTAATGCGCCAACCCGGACTGATAAATCCACATCCATATCCTACAGCAACCACGTTTCCACTAAATCTGGATACGCAGGGAAGCGAACTGATAGGCAAAGGCAACTCGCTTATTTATCTTACACCGGAGGAGACGTACCGGAGGACGCCAGCGTACGCGGGTGGGCCCCTCGAGCGTATAGCGTGGCAGGGAATGCTTTCGAATGAGATAAGAGATGTGGCCCAAGAAACCGGGTTGACAGAAGAGGAAGTTGCTGCTGCCATCCCGCTGGTGGTCCAACAGTATTTACCGGGGCTGGCGCAACACCTAAATCCGATAGTGGGCGCGGGTTACGATAAGTATGCTGGCCAATTCTGGCACGAGTCTCATCCAGTGGTGCTGTCTCCCGTACGTGTCTCCGGACTTGGCGGCGGGCATGAGTGGGACGTGCCTAGCGACCCCGGCTTCGACGAAGCAGCGCGGGTTGCTGCGTTATTAGAATATCCGGCGTCTCACTACACATCGTTGAAGCACAATATAGCCTCGCCCGGATTTGGGTTGATGGACGTTGACTCAAGCAATGCCCGAAACGTGGGCATCCTCACGTGGCCCCCTTCCCAAGCGGGTCAGGGTGGTGTTTTGGATACGGATGTTTATCAATACATCGATAGTAATATAATCCCGACCGGGGCTGAAGGTATAGCCGGAAAACTAACCCCTACTGCCGACCCTGACGAGCAGCGCAGGTTATTGGATTGGGACAAAGACCTGCTGGCGGAAAGGTTTGGGCGGGGCATAGCGCCGGGACACAGGGCATGGGTGGAGGACAACTGGAAACACCTCCAGCAACAACCTGCATACCAATACGTCACAGATATTCTTAAAGGAAAATGGCCCATAGCAGAATTATTCGATGCCGAGGACTGGAACCCGTCTGCTATTGGTGTCAGGTGGGGGAAGAATAAATAATTATGGCCACTGACGAAAAACGAATTCTCGAACAATACACTCGCGTGAAGGCCAACTGTGAATTATGGCACGAACGTATAGAGGAATACGGAAAGTTATACGACCTCAACCACTACAAGAAGCCTGCTCTGAGCGGGGAACGGCGCGTTACATTGTCTAAGGCCATGAATATCGTGGACTTAGCAGTCGGTGTCCTGTCGGCCAATGCACTCACGATTGAAGCCATCAGCGCGGAGGACAACGAGGAGACCCAGCGCCGCGCTGGACTTATAGAGAAGTTCCTTGATGGCGTTCTTTATGTCAATTCCGAGCGACAGGAGACTGACCTGCGCTACGAATGGACGTTTTTGCAGGTCCGTGACGGCGCATGTGGTATCCGTACCCTATGGGATACGCAGTTTGACGCCACCTTACAGCAGGATAAATTCGGCGAATTGCCAGTTTCGGTCAATGTTATCCCCGCACGCTACCTGTTTCCTGAGCCGGGGGGTAAGTTATCCCGCTGGAAGCGCATTTTTTATGCCGTAGAACGCACTATTGAGGACGTGGAGTCGGAATACGGGGAGATTGCCAAGTTCCGCACCATGTCCACCCGTGATAAACAGACCCGCAAAGAGGACTTTATCGACTATTGGGGCGAGGTTAGGGTCCCGTTGGGGGCTTGTCCTAACTGCGGGGCGGAAATGCTTAGCGCTACACCGTGCATTAATTGTGGTTATGACGGCGAACCGACGCCCCAAATCGGTGCCGATGGCCAACCTGCGATGACTTGGCGGGTGGAAAACGCGGTGCTTTACGGGAATCGACTGATAAAGCCACCGCAGGTCATGCCGGGGTACGACCATATCCCCTACACTCTTATATTCTACAAGCCTATCGGGCAGGTTGAGCCACATGAGTGGGGACAATCAGCCCTGCGCCCTATCGAGAAGTTATTACCAGAGATGGAATGGCGAATCAACCGCCAGACACGGCTTTTGAACATATTTGCCAACATGCCGATGATTGCGCGAGTGCGGGATGGTCGGCCAATCGAGGTAGATTCGGTATTCGGGGACGTTGTTCACCTTTCAGAGGGCGAAGACCTCGCATTCCCGCAATGGCCGGGACAACCGCCCGACGCCCGTGAGCAAATGGGGCTTTTGAGCGCTGAAATGCAGGAAAGTTCCTTCCCAACGCAGATGTATGGGGGCGGAGCGGCCGCTTCGAGCGGTTATGCGCTCAGTCAGATGGGCGATGCGGGCCGAATTAGGCTCACACAGCCCCAAAAACAGCAGGAATCGGCCCTGAGTGTGTGGGCACAGAAAACTTTGGGCCTCCTACGGAACTTTGCGCCGACCCAAATGGTGCAAGTTTACGGTAGATTACGGGATGTACCCTACACAGCGGAGCTTACAGGGCAAGATACGGAAGGTTTCCGGGTCAATTTCAGTCTGACACCGCAATTCCCGAACGATGAGATGCGAAAGGTCGCTATGAGTACACAAACTAAAGACCTTTTGTCCTCCGAGACGCGTATGGAGAAGTATTTGGGTGTACAACAGCCCGACCAAGAGGTCTCGCGTATGTTACGCGAGCTAGCAGAGCGCCATCCGATGATGGTAGAGTACAAATTGATGGCATACTTCCAAGAACGTGCTAGTCGGGGAGATACAGCCGCGGCTCAGGTCTTGGAGCGTATGGCGAGTCAACAAGTGGCGCCTCCGGGCGGAGAGGGTGGTAATAAACCCGAGCCATACAGCGGGTTACCCACCAATCAGCCCGGGCAGGTGACCCAGCAAGAGGCGGGCTTAGCCCCTCCGGGTCAGGAGCCCCTTCAAGAACAAGAAGCGATGGGACGTGAGGCACAAAGCGTTCCACTGACGCCGCAAGGCATGGTGTAGGAGAATATTATGGGATGGTGGGATAACCCTACTTTTCAGGAAGAAGAAGAAAAGAAAAGAAAAAAGGAGGCAGAGGCTGCTGACAAGAAGTGGTTCGAGGCCCCCTCCTACGGTCAGGACTTCAGTTGGGCGGGAGGCTACTCGTACCGTACACCTGACCCCGAACCTGAGCCCGAACCTCCTTGGACAAAGCCCGAACCTGAGCCCGAACCTGAGCCAACATACGTAATCGACGACCCGTGGATGCAGCAGTTTGATATACCAACACCGCCTGTATCCGTTAAGACGGACGCGGAATGGGAGCAAGAGTGGTGGACAAATTGGAAGGAGAACAACCCCAGCGCTCCCGTCGATACTTCCTACGATGAGTCGGAAGACGAGGGTACTGACGACGGGTACGACCCAGCTGTGACTGAGATGTTCAACCAGCCCGTGGATGCAACGGTACCAGATGACCCCTATTTAAAATCTCTGACGGAACTAGCGGGACAAGATGCACTGGCTGCCAAGCAGGCAGCAGAAGCTCAGGCGCGGATGGATACCCATAGCCTTTTGAATCATGACTATACGGAGGCTTACGAGCTGGAAGCGGACTTTAATCCCATGGGATTTGGAGGCATACTCTCCTCACTAAATGGAGAACCGTACATAGCGGGCGGTACCATAACCACCGATGAGGCAAAACAACTTCAAATGTACGGCAATTTGTATGGTGGCATACCGCACACCGACACTCTGGTGTATGACTTCAGCGAATCTGGTGCCGGCCCCGCGTTTGGGAACAAAGACACCTATGGCAACACCTATTACCCAGTCACGGCTAATGAAAACCCAACCATAAAATGGGAGGGTGGACATGTAACTGCGGCTCACAACTTCGACGAAGCCTTCGGTCTGGACCATCAGTTGTGGATGTTTGACATGGCTGAGGACCTTGGCGTTGCTGAGGCTGAAGGTTGGGAAGACTTCAACGAAATGTTCGCCGCGTACTCGGGGTATGCCAGCTTTGACGACTACAAGGAAATGAAATTTGCCTACCCATACGACTCCCTCAACGCGGCAGAAGCGGAGGCGTACCGCAAGAACCAATGGCTGGCGGACGTTAACTTCAAGATTCGTGTTCTAGAATCGCGGCTGATTGCTGGGTATTTAGATAATGTTGGGATGTCAGTCGACGACCTTAGCAACATCAATAATGACGCCAATTTCGCGGGCATTGACGGTGCCGAGGGCTGGTTTACAGAGGCTAACTGGGAACTACTACAGGGCCAACTGTCAGAAAAAGAGGCAGAAAAGGCGGCGGCCGAGGTGGCGACATTTCCAGAGGGAACGAACACAGAAGGAATTGCTGTGAATATTAACGGGGTCGATGATAACGGGAATGCCAACGAACCTCCGACCCCCGATTCCACGTACGGAGATATGAACCTCAACTTCCTTTATGACATTGATGAAGAGGGCAACCGCACGGTGAGGTCAGAATATCGCGTGCCCGACACCTCACCTGACGGAACGATGAGTGAGAAATACGCGGATAATGTTGGGTTTACGTTCACTCCGCTATTGGATTCATTGGTAGATGACACTTACACAGGCGACCCGGAGGAGCGTAGGTGGGCGGCCCCGCAAAACACAGTGTCGGTGATTTGGCGGCCATTCCTAGAGGATAAAAACGATAAACAAATCACAATTAATGCGACCGGCGACGTTGAGCTTGAGGGCTTTATTGACCGAATTGGCGCGCAAGCCCAAATGACGACTGAAGAGCTTGAAGCCCTTAAGACGTCCTCTACCTTGCAGGCGGCAGCAGAAACGGTGGCGGCTACTTACATAAACTACCGCAAGCAGACGTCAGGCATAGACAACCAAGTGATGTTCCTGAATTTCTTTACTGGTCAGTTCGAGGGGCATCAGTCACATTTAGACGCACACGACCCGGACGCGACTGGCGAAGAAACGGACGATACCATTGGGGAGGACCCAATAGATACGGATACTGTGGAGCCGGACGCAGCTACGGGCGGCGCGCTTGACTATAGGGTAGCGGACAACCTAGGAGCAGGTGGCGATTATACGTATCAGGGCGGAGAGACTGTCTTCGACCCCTACCGACAATACCATACCTATGTACTGGGTGAAGATTACGGCAATGGTCATGGCATGTACGCCGGCCCACCCGCCGATTTACTAGCCGACGGGATTGCAGCGGATGGCACAAGATTTATTGATGAGTTGTTCAGCGAAGAGGCTGATGTTAGCGGCTTCCTGTTGCAGGCGGGGATAGACCCGAATGTAGTCAGCTCTATTCCTTGGGATGATTATGTTGCTTGGGCTGGGGCAAACGAAGAGGCTGCTGGCCAATTACAAACAGCGGCAGAGCTATGGGCTCAGGAGCGTAACGCCTATGGTCTTGGTGTGGTACCGGAGCGAACGGTACAGGATAGCGCAGGCAACGATGTGAAGCAATATTGGTCCCGTAGCCGCGAATGGAAGACGCAAGAGCAAATTATTTGGGAATTAGGGAAGGCCGGTGTTTCGGTGTCGCAGATATTGTCTCCTGCCATGATGATGCAGTTGTACAACAATGCCGACCCTGCTCATGGTGGCGACTACTTGGTTCACCACGGTTGGCTTCCCGGCGGAACCACAGAAAGCTCCTCGCCGGAACCGCCGCCGCCGGAAGCGCCTCCCGAATACGACTCAATAGCAGATGAGGCGCAGTTTTGGGATACCGACCCCAGCAATTTTTACGACCAGATTAAAGACCTTCCGGGCTCACCGGTCAATCAACTTAACTCTATCTATAGAGCCATAATGCCTTTCCTGACCTATGAGGATGGCGATAGAATATACGACCTTCTGACCCTAAATGGTGTTACGGACATAGGCGCTGATGAGCTACCGGATGATACCGCCGAATTCCATAACGCAGCTGACTTTATGACGAAGGGACGCTTCGAGGGCATCCTGAATGCACTTGACGGACTGGATACCTCCGGATGGATTGAATCACAGACCCTAGTTTGGCTGAGGGAGTGGGTAAATACACTAATGGAATTTACACCCGACCCCGAGGAGGGCGAAAATTGGTTGTCCAGCGAAGACCGCTCGAGGTTAATCAACGCATTGGCTGAGCAATGGCAAATAGCGCAGGGAGACAACAGGCTCTACGGTGGAGTTACTGGAATTGCCAGCAAGCTGGCGCTTCCCTATCAGAGCGCGGGTTACTGGGCACTTTACTTTGGGGCACAACAGCCCAATCCACAATTCGGTTAAATGGGATTCAAATTTCCTAAAATTTCAGTTCCCCCAAGGAGCTGGACTACCAGAAAGACCAAGCAGGGCGACGAATCCCTCCTCGGGCTCCATAAACGCGTAAACATACAGCCCGACGAGGAGGACGTTCCCGTTTCCCCCGATGTGCAGAGGATGCGAGAAGAAAGAGCGAAGAAATGGCGGTTACCCACGCCGCTAAGCCATCCGATGGTTGTTCCAGATAGGTTTATAGAGCAGGATGCCAAGGACAAGGGCTTTATTCCCCATTATATGCTCCCTTTTTCCGGGCAGAGCCGTTACGACGCCCTGCCCGCACAAAAGGCGGCGTACGAAGCGATTATGAACTTGCCGCGGGAAATCCCCGGGCAGGAAGAGGAGTTACCTCCCGGTGTTGCTCGCTTGGAGGGACCGGACATCAGTAAGCCCTCGTACATAGGGGACTTTGTAGACCCTATTCCTAAAGCAGTTGTTGGGGTAGGGGCGTTTCCCGATGTCCCGCTTATAGAGAACCCACCAATGAGACCAACTGAGAAAGGGCAAAAGTACCTAGAGGGACGCGTTGCTCAGCATCTCCATGAAACTGGCGAGACTCTCCAGCCTGAGGACTTCATGCCGGCCTCCGGGCGGGGAACGGCAATATGGATGTTACCCGGGTTGTTCGAGGTGGACGCGCCGTATGCAGAGCCTCAAACTGTGCATTTGGCAAGCGGGCCACTAACAGTCGGTGGCGATTACGAGTGGGAGAATGTCTGGGAGATGTTTCTGGGGCTTGAGCCTCTCACTATGAACGCGAAGCAATTCGCTAACTTCTTTGCTTGGATGGAGAATCAGGGAATGAAGCCGCCGGTGTACGGTAATGCTATAGCGGCGGGCGTTGGCGGTCTCGCGAAAATCGTGGAGTATATTGGCAAAAGCTTTAATCTAGTAGGCCGGTCTTACAATGTGCTAGGCCAACTCCTGACACTAGATAAAGCCGGGATACTGGAGGCCGAAGCGGCGGTTTTAGAGCGCAGCTTGGAATTAAGTGACATCGCTGACGAGGCCGGGGAACGCCTAAGTGACGCCCTGCACCACACGCACGATAGCTGGTTAGCACGGCAAACACGGGCGACTTCATCAGTGGAGCAGGCAAAAGCGGGCATGCCAATCGACGAAATGAAAGCAGCCATGAGCCAGTTTGTTGCTGAGGAGGACAGGGAGGCGTGGAAGTTCGCGATATCCTCATGGTGGAACCAGACCCCCGAATGGCGAAATTCGCGTCATGGGAGGTGGACGTTCAATGAAAACCAAGAGGCGTACGAGAATTACCAAAACGATATATACCAAGTGTATGTGCAGACTGGCGAACCGGTGACGTATGCGGTGCAAAAGGCCGTAGCAGAGCGGCACGAGGACCTGTTAACAGAAATTGCGGGTGACATCGTGGTGGATTGGCTTAATGTTCCGGGCGTCAGCCATGTATTCGGTGCTGGCGCTAAATTGGTTTGGCGTGGTGGCAGGGCTGCTGTCAAGGGTACGGCCAAAGCTGCATATGGAGGTGGCAGAAAGGGCTTGGCAACGATTGTGAAAGGAACGCTACCAACTGTATCGAAGCATACGGCGGCTATACAGGTCAAAAACGCGTACAGTGATGTAGCGATGATGCTTATGGCGCAAACGGGCGAGGCAAACCTCACTGATGCCTTCGTGTTGTACAGGCGCAATCCCCTTAACTATGCGTTGAGTCATGAGCAACACGTCTTGATACGTAAGATTGGCGACCAAATCTTTAAGGCCGAATGGACTGATGAGGCGGGTAAGTATGTCGAGGACTACATGGGGCTTGCCGGACACGCCGATGATGTGGTCAAGGGCGACGAGATGGCTGAGTTCTTCGCCGAAGCAGTAATTCCAGAAAATCGGCAGTTCCTGCACGACAAACTGATTGCTGACAGGTGGGCGAACAGGATTGCAGATGAAGCGCTGCGCGTCAACGGGGTACCCGTCAACGGCTACTTCTGGGAAAAGGTAGGTGGCAAATTTGTTCAAAAGGTGCCGAATAAGAGGCGTTCCGATTTGGTGGCAGCTGCAAACAAAGGAATGGCGTATTGGGTGGAGTCTGTGTTGTTGACACGTCCCGCGTTTTATATACGTAATTATATAGATAGCTCCGGCAGGCTCATGCTAGAGGCCGGCGGTATGAACGTCAGTTTAGTTGATGCACTTCGCGGATTTGTGCCCGATAGTATCTTTACGGGCTACGCGAAGGACCTCATTCGGGGTGGTGCTGGACGTGTGGTCTCCACGGGTAAAGTGGTGCCCTTCTTTGACCATTTGAAAGATGCCGTTCGCGCAATGGCGAGCTACACACAAGGTGGTAGCCCATTTGCAGATTTCCCCAAATGGTTCGGTGGCCGCGGTGGCGGCAAGAAGCATCTTTGGCAGTGGCAGCGGGAAATGGCGGAAGCGGTAGTAAAACCAACCATAAAGCCGGTGGAACAAACACACGGTACTCGGTTTATGCAGCAATTCTTCGAAAACATTCAGGCGGTTGGCGCGGCGTTCGCTACCGGCGTCATACCCAATATCTTTGAGACACTTAGTAGAGCCAGCGGTGGCGGCGAGACCTTTCTGCGGCTCATAGGCAACCGAAGGATTTATATCAAAAAGATGCACTTCCTAAACAGGAAGTATTTTCACCAAGTGTTTAAGCAGTTACCCATGTTTCGGGATAACGACAAGCTTTTGGGCGAGCTGTGGGGTATCTGGCACACCGCTAGCGATTCGCCTGCACAACTCGTTCGCTTGGCACAGGATTTGGTCAAAGGGAAAAGGAACGTGGTCTGGTCGCCGGTGTACGAGTATCTGCAGCAAGCAGGCGTCCGTGCGGATGACATTGAGGGCTTCGTCATAACAACGGCAGAGCGCATGGCGCGGGACCTGACCCCGGAGATGACCCTTGAGGAAATGCAGGCGGTATTTCGTTCCGCCATTCTAGATATGCAAAAACTAGTGGACGATACATCGTCGCACTTTCGGGAGGTTATCAGCGAGGGTGCCGCAGCACGTATTGACGAGTCCATAGATGTTATCGTAGATGACGTCAAGGTCGGCGACGCAAATTGGCGGACCACGGTAGGCGAACCGGTACCGACCCGCCGTCCGGGCGTGAAGACCGTTAATGTGCGAGAAGGCCGTGCGGATTGGGAAATCGTGGACGATATTGAGTTCGGACGGGAGATGAGAAGAACCCAAGAAGGGCTGGAATTCGTGGCCTCTATGCGTTTAGATGTCATGCGCCAGCGGCTCCTCCAATTTTTCCGCGAGGTCGTCCCCGGTCCCTATGGCCAAGTTGCGTTGGATAAAATAAGCTTTGCGGTAACGCACGAACAATACCGCATTCTTGCAGGGCGCATAAAACGCGCCTTGGCTAGTCTATACGGAGAGGCGGCAAATTTTGTGGAAGGGGGCGGAACTATAGAAGATTTCATGAATGAGGTGACATCAGAGCGAATACTTAAAATAGCGGGCGCTGAGGTGACATCAGATGGAACCATAGTTTTCCGTAATATCATGACCGAACACAATTCTGTGGAGGCACTGGTACGGGCAGGGCACGATTTGTCTAATGATGTCATTGCGGCAGCGGACACTTTTATTATTCAGGGCGAGGATGCTACGGCCCTTTTTGAAGGATACGAGGCATTTATCAAGGGGCGGTCTGTACACAGGCGAGGAATCGGCTATCTCGACGACGCGGTAGGCGCTACAGACGACCTCGGTGGCAAGCGGTTTATTCTCGGTGACAAGACTCTTAATAACTACGAGGCCGCGCTCGGCGGTGTTCGTGTGACCGACTTTATAGTGACGGAAGTTAGCCCACTGATACATAAAGGCAACTTCCACCAGAAGTGGCTAGAGCGCATAAACGAATTGTCGATAGGATACTGGGATGGTATTGCCGATTTCCCGGGTCGATATAACATGAATGACAGAATCCCTGCGTGGTTGGCGGAGGAGGCGTGGGACTCACTCGGTGTCGATTTCATTCCTGAGATACCTATATCTCGTTTTGCGGTACCTCTTGACGGCTTGTCCCCGGGGGTTATGCAGACCCAACTTTATGCGGACAACATACGGGGTGCCTATACCGGAGCATTGGAACACTGGAGTGATTTCCTAATGCAACTCGACGAAGTACCAGTCACGACGGACGAGTGGGCGGCGGAGTTCTTGGGGTGGGTGCAGACAGCTGGTCGAGAACATAAATCCTACCTCGCGCAGGCAGCCCAGTTAGGCGCCGAAAAAGCTGGTCACCACCCAGTATTAGATGGCGTGGTTAAGGGTTTAGGGGGTGCAGCTGACCAAATAACGCGAGCGATGGTGAACTACGCCCAACGTCATGCTGTAGAGGGGGGAATGCGGTGGATATTCCCGTTCTGGACCTTCCCTACACGCTCCTTGCCTTGGTGGGTAGAGTACCTGTCAACACACCCGAACTTCATCAAGTATTACCACCACTTCCAAAAGGCGTCCCGTTTGCAAGCCTATAACTATAATGCCGTATCCCAATCAGGGCGACCGTTACGAAGGCTCTGGGGACATCTCCCTGTCCCCGCGATTGTAGAGAAGGCACTGAATCTACCGGAAGGGGAATATTGGTTCGCCCCGCTGAAAGCGTTTAGTTTCGAGGCCGTACTTGGCGTTGAGCCTGTCGACTATAAGCAAATCGAAGAAATTGGACCGCTTCAGAAAATGATACAGTTCTGGATGACATACGGGCCGGCCGTCGGCCTGTATCCGGGCCCATGGATAATACCAATTCTGATGGGAGCAGGGATGAGCAGCGACACCGTAAATTCCCATCCTCAGCGCGGTATTATCGGCATTTTTGACCTGCTGGGCCCAGCCGTAAAGCATCAGATTATTGACATGGTTAATAAGACAAACATATTGCATCGTCTCGTTCCCGATGATTGGGCTCCGTTCATTTGGTCAGCGGAGGTGCCGTGGACCAATTATATTGTTACGCGCCGTGTCATTGGCTTGACTGCCGAGGCAGCCGAATTCACCCATACACCAGAGGAAAGCCTTGCTCTGTCAGACGCCATGCACAATGCCATCCAGTTCGCAAACGTACTACAAACAATCGAGGATGATAAAGGTGAACGCATTACCCAAGAAGACTACGAAATAGCCTTGGAGCAGGCGAGGGAAGAATGGCCGGAAGGGGCAAAACTTTGGGAGCAGGCACGTCAAGAAATATGGGACGAGAACGCGGTGGCGCGTAACTTGTCTTGGAATATAGGTTTTTCGGTCAAGCGTTTTGCGTCTAGCGAGGCGGAAGTGGCGCGCATCGTTCAGTACGATAGTATGCTGGCAGACCACACTGCGGACAATCTCGGTATCGAAGAAGAGTACCGTGAATGGCTTCATGAGACTCTGGAGGGCAAAATAGCAAAAGCGTACCGCACGATTTCGTGGGTAGTGGACGATGAGGGCAACCGCGTTTACAAGGAAGCATGGATGGAAGAGGTGGTAGGACGCATGGCGCACTCCAGTCATTTGAGTCAGTATTGGGAAAAATATGGACAGATATGGGAGGCTAGGGAGACAGAACTTGCACATTTACCCATCGGCACCCCCTATGAAGAGCGCGCAGCGATTTATGAGCATTGGGATGGGGTATTGCGGTTACTCGATGAAGCATTCCCTGATGCTCGTGGAGAATGGTCACCTTATAACAAGCATATGGAAACATTGAAAGAGCGCATTCTGCACGATTTCGTGCGACAAGTCGAACACCAAGAGCCCGGGTGGCAGCCGGACGAGGAGACTTGGGATGAATACCAATTACGGCTGGTCGGATGGCGCAATGAGCATTCGGATACCGCAGCCAATACTGTGCGGGTTAATATGCTGGCAGATTATGCCAATAACGAAATCATGTCAAACGCCATCGAGGAATTCGGCGCTGGCGGTATGATGCTTATGGGCTACAGCTCTGTTGAGGCTAGGGACGCATACCATCGGCAGTATGATGATGAATTAGACGCCTTAGAGCGGGTGTGGGCTGAGAATTATCGTAATGTGTACTGGGAACGGCTTGAGGCACTACAGGGTTATACACGAAGCTTCGAGGAGGCGACGTTCTTGAATGAATTCGAGGGTTTGGAGCGCCCCACCAACCAGCAACTTACCGATTGGGTGATGGAAGAGTACCCGGAGCGGTTCGATGAGGGTACGTTGATGCAGATACTCAATGATAATAGTGTGTTGACCATTCAGGACCGGATGGAGTACGGGAAAGATGAATGGTGGTACGAGGCCGACAAAATTTGGGATATTCTTACGCGTGTGGGTCCAAATAGAAGGAAATTGACGGATAAAATGTCATTTGTCCACGCCGGTTCTCTCGATAATACTTGGTGGGACTCTGGCGGTGACCTTGTGAATGGTTGGTACAACGAAGAACGCCGGAGGGAGTTTATGGCAGAGGTTCATAGTGCGGCCGCTGAGCTTGAGGCTGAAGGCGAACTACCCGAATTGACGATAGAGCTACACGAACAATTCAAAATCGCATATGAGGCGTATCAGGAATACAAGAAGCACCGCAATGACAAATTCCGCGTGCCTGAAGGGGAGCCGTTCGACACTACGGACTTTACCAGTCAAGACTGGGAACAATTTAAGCGGTTGCGGTTTGGTTTTGCTGCTGACAATCCGGTGTGGGCGCAATACTTTCTAAGCGAGTCAGAAAAAGCCAATTGGGGCTACAAATAACAAACAGGAGAAGAAAAAATGGCTAAACCTACCTATAAGGGTCGTGAGCAGGGACGAGCTATCCCGTTTCCTCGAGAAGACGCCAATGTATTGCCGATGTTCAGCACGGTGCCGGAACGGGGGACGATGTTGCACCGCAACATGATGCAAATCCTTGGTGAAAAGCCGGTAACTAATATTCAGCAAGCGCTTGCTGTGCCCATTATTAGTCAGGCTGCGGCTGATGATTTTTTGTCTGGTAACCCGTATCCTGAAACAATGGCATACTTGGTACCAAGGTACCGTAAATATGGCAAAGGCTTTACAACTATGGAGGAGTGGTTGAAGAGCGCTGTCCTAAAATCAGAGGCCTATAATCCCGCAAATACATTGAAGATGTATTAGACCACTGGGTCACTACGCTAAAGACCCGGAAACAGTTTGACACAAATACGGGTGTTAGCCTAAAATTTGAGTAACAAATCCATACTACGGAGGTTGAGATGGAAGAGAACCCCACTCAGGAACCTGTACCAGCCGCTCAAAATGAGCCGCGGGCACAGGCTGGAGCCGCACCAAGTGCCG
>Ga0209434_1000864_pt1 | contig 14013 bp, 19 predicted proteins | sample ETNvirnome_2_300_FD_184068 | JGI IMG/M metagenome (GOLD analysis project Ga0209434, IMG submission 184068) | Marine viral communities from the Pacific Ocean - ETNP_2_300 (SPAdes) (version 2) | ecosystem: Environmental > Aquatic > Marine > Oceanic | place: Pacific Ocean | collected 2013-06-22
CGTACACAATGCAATGCAAAGTATCACTAAGTTATAATAAGGGGTTGCTTTTGAGGCTAGATCATGTCCTTATGTACACGTTTTCTTGCTATTTCTTGCATGATTTGTTATAATGTGGCCATGAAGATATTAATCGAGGTTGAAGGCGGTGTTGTGAAGGATGGGGTCGTTGAGCATAGGAGGATTAATCCGCATGATTTGGATTTATCGGTAAAGGTGTTTGATAGTTTAATTGAGCGGATGTATGTCAAGGCGAAGCGTGAAGTGCCGGAGGATTTAAGAAAACATTTATTGTTTGATGGGGGGGTTAAGTTGATACCATTTAATAAATAAGTATGGCTAAAGAAGATAGCGCGGCTAAACAAGAAAGCGCGGCTAAACCAGAAAAGGAGAGTGTGATAAAATCGACTGTGGAGGTGAAAGAACCGGATGCACGAGAAATACCTGTAACAGAGACTAAGGCATTCAAGAAGTTTCAGTTGGCACTCGAAGAATTCCAACTGGAAGGTTACACACTAGGGATAGATCAAAGAATCGCGGTTATGCCTATAAAGAAACCGGAGTAAACAAGGATTTAATAGTATAAACAATGACTAAAGGCTGTTTAGGTGGTAAGCCAAAAGCTTTCAAGACACCTCAAGACCTCGCTGAAAAACTCGAGGGTTATAAAATTTATACTGAACAACTACAACAACAAGACAAATACACTCCTACTATTATGGGTTTTGGGCAGTTTGCGGATTTTGATTATGACCTATTGGCAGAGTGGCGCAAAGATCCAGCGTTCAAAGAATATCACAGCGTTATCAAAAAAATAAGGCAGTTTTGTATCTCTGGATTAATTGATAATGCCCTTACCAATAAGGCAAATCCGATATTCTCGATGTTCTTGTTGAAATGCAAACATGACTACGTTGATAAACAAGTAATTGAGCAAACTACTACGCACAATTTCAGCTTACGCAACTTGCACGCGGATATGTCAAAGCTGGCAACAGTAGAAGAGGTTAAACCGCAGCAGCTTGTGGCTAAGGAGCAGAAAGAGGGCAGCATTTCAGATGAGGTATAAGTCAACTTTTTAATTTAAACGCGTTAGAACGCATTTAAATAGCCTGTTTTTGGCATGTATGAGCTAATAATGGCACATATGGGCTATATAAGTTTGCACAATACATATAATGTGTCCTAAATGCAGCAGGTCAACAGCCGTTATGTGGCTCCCAGAAACGCGATACCACCACCCACCCTCCTCTTATTTGGGCTTATTTTGATTGATTTGTTGTAGTTTAGCTGTTTCGCAATACTATAAGGATTTCGCAAGTTCTCGTTATTGGCTTGCGTAGGGGCAGGGATGACCGACACCCGACAGCCGTTACCCCTATATATATCCCCCCAGTGACACCCTCAGAACAAAACAAAAAGGGGCTATTTTTGGGAAAAAATAAAAAAGCAAAAAACAAAAAGGTGTCAAGTGGCTTGTTAATGGCTTATGTAAGGGTTGAAAGTGTGTCACATTTTTGGTATACTGGACATATGGAGAGTATAACGATACGGAAGTTTAGGGCTAATCTTAAACGATATTTGGATGCGATGAAAGCAGGCGACACCATAGTTGTAGATGGGTGGGAATATGCAAAAATCGGCAAAATTGGGCCAACTTGGGGTGAGAAAGTGAAGAAGAGGGCAGCTGTAAGGGAAGAAAGTGTGGCCAAAAAAGAGGAGATAATTGAAGAAGAGGAGGATGATTGGCCAGAAAACGATGATGGTATTAAGAGGGAGGCGTGTCAGTTATGTGGTTGTGTGGGTGATTGGGTTTTTTGGGAGGACGGGGAGGAGCGGGTTGCATGTGACCCTTGCATCCGCAAGAGATGTAGTGGTGAGAAGATGTATAAGATGATGGTTAGGGGATATAATAAGATTGTATGACGGAGGGTGAGATAGAAAATCAGTGTGAAAAGATATTGAAGGAGGTGGAAGCTCGCAGGTTAGCTGGGCGGTTGAAATATGGGAATGATTTGGAAGGTAGGGACATGGTAGAGGAGGCGGTGGAGGAGTTGGAGGATAGTATTAATTACTGTTTATTTGAGATAATCAAGTTGAGAAATTTGAAAAAAAAATTATGAAAGAGAAAAGGTGTCAATTTTGCGAAGAGGTTATAGAGGATGAGAGGGTTAGTGGTAGGAAAAAGTATTGCCAGGAGGAGTGCTACAGGTCTGCAAGAGCTGAAAGGTCTGCAACTAGTTATTATCTAACCAAATAAAAATATGAAAGTATTAAGATTGTTGATGTGGTTGACGTTGCCAGTAATTGGGTACGAGTTAACTTGGATAGGGAAGAGTAGTTTGACTTATGTGTTGTTGTATATTTTGGTAGTACAGGTATGTATTATGTATTATTTGACAAGTGATAAACTGTAAAACTTTTGTAATACCGATAAAGCCGATAACGGTAAATCAGGCATGGTGTGGGCGGAAGTTCAAGACGCCGAAGTATAAGCAATGGAGGGAAGACGTGGGGTGGTTGATAAGGAAGAGGAAGCCGATAAAGTGGTGTAAAGTTGAATTGGATTTCTATATTAAGCATTTTACGACGACGGACGTGGACAATCTTATTAAGCCGATATTAGATGCTTTACAGGAGAACGGGGTTATAGAGAATGACAAGTATATTGTGAGTATAAAAGCTACAAAGCACAGGAGTGTAAATGAGCGGATAATAATAAAGTTACATGAGTTGGATCCCTTGTGATAATTGCGGTAAAACGGCTGTAGATAAGCACCATTGCGTTTTTCGTAGTGAGGCCCCGGGGCACGAAAATCTAAACCATGAAAGGAATCTTGTTTTTTTATGTCGCATATGTCATAATTCCTTGCACGAGAAGAAGTCTCGTAGAGAGCCTATTATAAAAGAACGAAGGCTCTGGGAGTTATTTCCCGTCTTATTACAGCGATATAAACCAGATGACGACGATGAAGACATGCAGTAAGTGTAAGGAGTCTCTTGCCACGGACATGTTCACAAGGGATACGAGCAAAAAGGATAATCTATATTCTTCCTGTAAAAGGTGTCAGCGTTCGTGGGGCTTAAGAACTGGTCGTATAAATCACAAGGAGCGGTTGAGTGATGAGTATAAGAGGTGCAAGAAGTGTAAGAAGATTAAGCTGAAGACAGAATTCCACAGGGATAAACAGAAGGTCGATGGGTATTATTCGTCTTGTAAAGATTGTAGACATATACTTTATAAAATCTCTCCTTTGATTAAAAAACAATTAAATAACAAAAAATACAAAAGAGAGAATAATAATAAATTACATCGCAATATCATAAAAAAAATGTTGAAGAGAAAGCTTAAAAAAAGCAAAATTGTGCATCATAAGAACGAGATTAAGACTGATAATAAATTAAAAAATCTTGAAATTATATCTAATTCTAATCATGTGAGGCTACATTCACTCGAATACTATTCAAATATACCTAAAACTACAGTTAAAATTAACTATCAATACTATAAAAAAAAAAAGGTATAATAAGAAGAGTTTAATAAATTTTAAAAATTATAGATGTCGAAAATGTAGTATTAAATATCACACTAAAAGAGATAAATGACTAAAAAGTTAAAAAGGGCTAAAAAAAAGAAAGTTGAGAAAAAGATTAAACGGATTGAGATTCCGAAAGATTTGAGGAAGGATACGGCTAAGTATCGGAAGTTGAAGAAGGAGAAGGATATATCTGATAATGTTTACCGGTTATATGATTATCAGCGTAGTCCGTTGTTATTCATAATGGATATGTGGGGGTTGACACCAGTGGGTGAGGGGGAGAAATTCCAGAAGGGAAGGCATATAACTAGTCATCAGACAGAGTTGATGGAAGCTGTTGGAAAAGCACTGTGCGGAAAAGCGAAACAGAGGATAACGGTCAGATCGGGCCACGGTTGCGGTAAGAGCGCTTCTCTTGCCATGTTGATACTTTGGTACCTTTTTTCTTTTTTAGACGCTCAGATCCCATGTACTGCACCCGGCGCAGAGCAGATGTACGATGTATTGTGGAAAGAGATAGCTAAATGGATGGAGAAGATGCCACCGCATATTAAAGGACAGTATGAGTGGACGACAAGCTATATAAGGATGAAGGAGAGTCCGGCGACATGGTTTGCGCGTGCGAGGACGGCCAGGAAGGAAAGTCCAGAGGCCCTGGCAGGTATGCACGGCGAGCATGTCATGTTCATCGTTGATGAAGCATGCCATGATTATGCCACAGAAGTACTAACCCGTCAAGGATGGAAGTTCTTTAAGGACTTGGAGAAGGACGAAGAGGTCTTGGTTATGGATGAGTCAGGGGAGTCTAAGTATGAGAAGGTTGAGAGAAGAATAATGATGCCCTATGAGGGGAAGATGTATGTTCCTACGGTTACTAGGGGGGCGGATTTTTGTATTACCCCAAATCATGATATGTGGCTTAGGACAGTCAAGGCTGGGTACAAGAAGATAAAGCCTAAAGATATTAAGTCGGATATGATTGCAAATCCATGTATTAATTGGCAGGGGGAAGAGAGGGCTGAGTTTAGGTTGCCAGCTTTTAAGTCTAAGAGGGGCAAGAAAGAAGGTCAGGTTTTCAAGATGGATGATTGGTTGGAATTTCTTGGGTGGTATATTTCTGAAGGGTACTTGGTGAAAAGAAGGCTAAAGAATGGGAAGATGAGGTATAATGGAGTTGGTATAAGTCAAAGGATTCCTAAGAATAGAGTGAAGATCCAGGGGTTGTTGGAGCGTATGGGTGTGTCTTTTTCAGTAAACGAGAAGGGGTTTATTATATCAGGTATTCAGCTAGGTATTTACTTGGCAAGGTATGGAGTTGGCTTTGCTAGTAAGAGGGTTCCCCGATATGTTATGAGTTTACCTCCTGTTCAAATAGATGTCTTTCTAAAAGCCTTTATGGACGGGGATGGGTATATGAAAAAAAAGACTATGGTTTTGTATACATCTGGAGAGGGGTTAGCTAATGATTTACATGAGTTGTGTTTGCTAGCTGGGTATAGAACTACTTTAAAGAAACGGAGCCTGAAAGGGCAAAAGAATTGGATAATTGACCATTGGGCTACAAGTACGAGGGATGGATATGTTATTTCGGCTAGTCCGCCAAGTGAGCTCCATATAAGGAGTCGGGCTCCCCTTGCTACAATAGATTATGATAATATGGTTTATTGCGTGACTGTACCAAGTGGACTTATTTATACTAGAAGAAACGGTTATTGTATGTGGTCGGGCAATTCTGGTGTGCCTAACGAGATTTTTAATGTAGCTGAGGGGGCTTTGACAGAAGAGAATATTTTGGTGATCTTAATTGGGAATCCTACTAGGACTAGTGGATATTTTTATGATTCGCACCATTCAGATAAGCATAGTTGGCAATGTTTACATTTTGATTCAGCTGAATCTCCTATAGTAGATATAAAATTTGTTAACAGGATAATTGATAAGCATGGGGAGGACTCGGATGAGCATAATATAAGGGTAAGTGGTAATTTCCCAAGTGAGGACGCGATAGATCAGAAGGGGTACGTGCCTTTGATGGTTGAGAATGATTTGAGGTATACGGTTGATGCTGCCTTTAGTAGAGGGCCTAAGAGGTTAGGGGTAGACCCGTCTGGTGAGGGGGCGAATGAGACTATTTGGGTTTTAAGAGATAAATTTAAAGCTAGAGTGGTAGCTAAAGAGAAGAAAAGTACCAATAAGAGTATCGCGCAGAAAACTCTAACTCTAATGGAATTGTATCATTTGAACGGAGACGATGTGTTTGTTGATAATTTTGGTATAGGGGCTAATGTAAGCCAGGAACTCGCCCTAGCAGGGGTAGGGGTGAGAGGTGTAAATGTGGGTGATCCACCTGATGATAAAGAAAGGTACGGCAATTTGAGAGCTGAAGCTTTCTTCGGGCTAAAGGAATGGTGTAAAAAAGGGGGAGCGCTAGTAGAGGACGAGGGATGGCGACAATTATTGGATATAAAGTTTAAAAGAAATTTAAGAGGACGGATACAAATTATGTCAAAAGACGAAATGCGTAGAAGTGGCATAGTTAGTCCTGATATCGCAGATGCCGCTATGTTGACATTTACTGAAATAGATGGTGAATACACAGAAGGGGCGAAAGAGGGCAACAGCGAGCCGTTTGACAAGTTCTCTATTTGTTAAATACTTGACGCCCTGGTGTTTATTAAGTAGTGAAGAGTGACGAATTTGACAAGTTTGCTATTTGCTAGTTTTTGAGGTATAATAGGGGGCGATGCAAAATGACAAACATGATGTCGAGGCTCCCAACTTGTCGGAAGATGAGTTGTATTTTCGGAGTAAAATACTAAGGGAGCTGGAAAAAGCGCGGACACAAAGGGAAAACAGTCATGCTGAATTTGATGATCAGACTTTTAGTGAGTACTGGGAGAGTAATGCTAAGGCGGCTAATTCTTATATTCCGCCGAAGATAAATGAGTTTGATGTCAGGACGACTACAGGGACTACTAAGGAGAAAGGGAACACGGTTTTGAGTTCTTTGATAAATTTTAATTTAGAGCCGATTATTAAGGGATTTGATCAGGATAATGTGGAAGTTTATGAGTTAGGGTTAACGATGCAGGATTTGATTAAGAAGAGTAGAAAGATAGAGAGTCCTGAGTATGATGTTAAGAAGGTTCTAATTTACCATGAGTTGCTAAGTCAGGGGACAGTTTTTGTTGAGGATACGCAGGTGGAATTTCGTTTACCTAATAAGATAGCTAAAGATTTCGAGATGATCGACGGGAAGTTTAGTGATTTTGATTGGAAGGAGGGTGTTGATAAGGTTTACAAGTATTGTTCAGCGAGTTTGATTAATAATTTGAATGTATATTTAGGGAATATAAGAGAGTTCGATTTAGAGAAACAGCCGTATGTAGCGGTAAGGAAGTTATTAACAAGGGCTGAAGCTCAAAGTAAGTACGGAAAATGGGGAAGATGGGAGAACGTGCCTAGAAAGGTTACGAAGATAGCTGGTGATAGCGAGGATGGGTTGAGCTATAATAGGTGGTCACTTGAACCGTTGGAGGATGGTATGGTTGAGGAGGTTAAATATTATAATAAGTGGAGCAACGATTTCATGATCTTGTTAAATGGTGTTCCTATGTTCCCTGTTAAGAGGAGTAAGAAAGGCGTGCTAGGTACGTTCCCCTTATCTTCTTTACTGGGTGTATGTGAATATCCTTTAGCTAAAGGTGATATTGAGCCTATTAGTCAGTTTTTCGCTTATTCTAAAAGTATCCCTGCGAAAACGAAGGTTGATCAACAGATTTTTGATGAGATGTTGAAGGCTATTATATTAAAGACAAGGAAGAGTTATCAGCCGCCGATGGCTAATAATACTGGTAAGACGTTGAGTAAGAAGATTTTTTATCCAGGCACAATCCACAATGGTGTTAATCCAGATAAATTGCAGGAGATCGGTAATAATATTGGGGTAACGCCTTCAGAGTATAATGCTACTGAATTTATTAAGAGGATAATTGACAGTAAATCGGTATCCCCTGTTTTGGAGGGGCAGAGCGTTACGGGGCAGCAGACGGCCAGGGAGATTATCGAATCTAAACAGCAGTCGATGCTTAAATTAGGAATAACTATACTAGGGGTAATTAATTTAGAGAAAAGGTTAGCGAAACTTAGGTTGTATAATATATTGAAATATTGGACTGAACCGATTGATAAAAGAGTAGAGACTACTAAAGAAGGTGTTGAAGCGATGGTTAACGTATATAGGACAGAGTCAATTGATTCAGAGTTCGAGGACGGTAGGACGGGTGAGAAGATAGTTGACTTCAGAGAAGGCCCGTTTCCTACAGGTGAACAGATATTAGCTGAAGAAGAGATCTTGGAGGCTGTTAGAGGTAGGCCTGTTAGTAAGGTTTATCTGGATCCACAAGAGTTAAGGGCGATAGATTATCGCTGGAGTATAGAGATTAATCCGACAGAGAAGAATACTTCTAGTTTGAAATTAGCGCAATTTGATGAGTATATACAGAAATTATTAGCAATGTTCGTGCCGTTAGGTAAGATGCCTAATATTGATTATCTAGCTGAAAGGCAGGCTATTTTACAGGGTGAAGATCCTCGTAAGATTTGGCCGGCACAAGCACCACCAGTGCCTGCATTACCACCAGAAGCTACAGGGCAGACTGATTTACAGAATCAGTTAGCACCACCTAGTCCTAAAAACTCTGTAAGCCAATTGCTTACAGCTTAAGTCGTGTTCGTGGCACGTTAACTCTTCGTTAAAAATGTTCAAAAGATTGATAGAAAAATTGTATTTTAAGTGGGGGAGGGTAGATATTTGCAAAATGACCCGCAAGCAGCTGGGTGTTTTTAATAAACCTGAACATCCACAGGGGAAATCTGAACAGGACTCCTTTTATATGGAGGCGCAGTCTCTAAGTAAGAATAGTGCCTTGAATTTCATTTTAGATGAACTAGTTGAGGATATTAAGGAGGAGATGATTCTTCATACAGAAGAAGAGAACATGATTCATGATAGGTTTACTATTAATGGAGTGAGTTTATTAAAGGAGAGACTTGAGTCTTATGGTTCGCTTGCTCCTAATTTGGAGGTCGAGTTTGATAAATATTCTGTAACTTAAATTTATGAAAAAGAAGAAGGCTAAAAAAGCTGCACTAGAGAAAGGGGGGGTACCTATCTCTCAATTCGGGTCAATAAATGGCACTCCTTATATATCTAAACATAGAAAATGTGATGATTGCGGGAATACAGGGATGCAGATGCAGACAAGTGGGCCACGTAGAGGGGATATAAGAATGTGCCCAGCATGTGCAGGCAATTATGAGGCTTATATAAACCAATACGGGACAGATGAAGCTAGTCAGCCGGAATTGTATATAGACCTGTCCGATGAGGATAGCCCGATTATGCGAACAATTACGGAAAAAGAGAAGAAAGCAAACTCCTTGATTCTGCCAGGAGGGGTTGAAGTGGAACTAAATTCTAATAAAAGATACGGCAAAGGGGAGAATAACGACCGTTTGCCACCAATTATAACTTAATCAAAAGTGTATGTCGTATTATGACGAAGACGGGAATCCCGTTGAGGGGGTGTTGTCCCCGGAAGCAGCAAAGGAGTTAAAGGAGAAAGCTGATAAACTGGAAGAGATCCAGGGGCAGCTTGATGAGAAGGAAAAAGCGCTTGAGAAACTTGAGAGTAAAGATATGAATTTTAAAAGATTCAAAACCTTAAACCAAGCTGATCGAGAAGCGGAGATGGCCAACTGGAGCGAAGAAAAGAAGTTCTATATGCAAGAGGTTGAGACGCTGCATAATCAGAACGAAAGGCTGTCGGAGGCTGTTGTTGGATCTGTTAAGGAGCGTAAGATTAGACAATTAGTGGGTGAGGACAAGGAGTTAAGAAAAGAGTTGGAAAAGCAGTACAAGATACTAGGTGATAACGCTTTAACGCCTGATGCAGTTGCTAATCAGTTAGATGACGCATTCGTACTTATCGAAAATCGTAAAAATAGAGAGAATCAGGTTGATCCTTTGAATTCTTATGTTCCTTCAGCTGAAGGGCGGGGGTATTCAAAAAAGAAAACTAATTTCGCTGATACCGATAACGGGAAGGCGTTAGCAAAAGAACTGGGGATGGTTATGGAATCGCCTAAAAAAGATTAATTATTAACAAAGTAAATTATGCCTAAAACCAAAAGGGAAATGTTGGCTGATATGAAGACGGAGATGCGGCAACATAGAGGTGACGCTAAAAGTGGGTTCTTTAAAATGCCAGGTGAATGGCAGAAGAAGTACAAAAGGTTAAAGTATGCAATTGACCATGAAGGCGATGGAGATACTTTTGCTGATGAAGAGGGGGGCGATATGTCTAGGCCTGTTAAGGTAGATGTGCCGGAGAAGATAAAGATGTTTAATACTGATAAGGTGACGATAGATAAGAGTGAGTTGGAGAAGTTACTAGAAAGAGTCGAGAAGCTTGAAACTGAAAAGAAATCTAAAGGACAGGTATTTTCAGATAAATGGGAATCAGACGATGACGTTGATAAGAAAAAAGTAGCTACTATTCGTAAGAAGATGCTTGACGGTAAACCGCTTTACGCAATTGAATTGAAATTTCTACGTAAACAGTTTAATGACAAGATGAGAGAGATGGAATTGATATATCAGGTCACTTGGTCAGGTGAAGACGGGGAGCTGTTAGAAGAGTTACCGCTACCAAGGTTTATGGCTTATGATAGGGAAGAAGTGTCTATCATGGACGAAAAGAAAAAGAAACTTAAGAAAGTTACAGGCACAACCACTTTGACGAAAGTGGAGTATGATAAGTATAGGTCGAAAGCTCTTGGCAAGGTTCCAGTACAGATTAGTGCTGAAGAGATCACGTATAATGTGCAACTTCCGTCTGGAAGAATTTTAAAAAATTTCCCCGCAGTGGGACTTAACCGTTAAATTATGTCTAAAATACCAGAAGAACCAGTTGATCTAACAGAAGCTCGTAGGAAAAGATGCGAGCCTATTGTCGCGAAGATTATAAAAGATATCCTTGATAAGGACCTTCTATATAATGATGTCGCATATTTGGAGCAGCGTGTATTAGAATTGCTAGAATTCTTTTATAAAGGTCTAGCAATAGAACACTTTAATCAAATTTTTGAAACTCTACATATGAGTCTTGAGCATAGCTTACAAGAGGCTCACCAAAGATTATGGGGCAAAGATAGAGAGGAGATCACAGTTAAAGATATTGAGGCTGCCTTAAAGAAGGATGTGATTAAAAAGGGCAAAGAAAGACTTGATGGTCAGCTTAAGGAGGAACTTGAGGAGCTTGATGAGATAGAGGAGTCTTATGTCGAAGACGACGAGGAATGGGGCGCATATAGGGAAAGGAGGACAAGGGAGTTGGAAGAAAAGTATTCCCAATTAAAGAAGGATTTGCAAAAAGACAAGAAGTAAGGTATAATAGCAGCTAGTAAATCTTCGAATACTCTGCGTTAGTGAGTAAAATTTCGGTCATCGCATACGTTAGCGACAAATTGATCGGAATTTTATTTTACTAACCATAAATCATATGGCATGGAAACCATGGAGGGGTCCCTTTAAAATGTACTGGGGCCAAAAAGCAGCTTCACAGGTTCTGACTACAGGTGCGGTAGTTGATCAAACGTCTGGATATGTTACTGTTGCGTCGATTGCGGTGATGTCCCATTTGGGAGTCGTGCAAAAAACAATTACAGCAGCTGACGACGACTATGCTTCTACTACTCGTATTCCTGTTAAGGTCCCTGCAAGCCCAGGGTCAGAATGGAAAGTAAGTGTTCTTTCATCAGATACGCTTGCTCAAGCAAATGTTGGTACCTATCTTGATCTAGCTGGATCACCGGTAGGTATTGACGTAACAGACGCAACATCAGACGACGATGCGGCTTATTGTACTGAATATATCAGCGACAACGTAGGGTTGTTCGCATTGAACTCTCAGAAGTTCATGCAGTCTGGAATTGGTACTACTTAGCATATTTCTTAACAATTAAATTATGGACTTAAACATAGTTACAATATCGCAGTTTACAGATGTGATTAATCGTAATTGGTCAGTACACAACAAGTTTAAAGAGCTTGGACTAGCGTCACAGCTTTTTATTACTGAGGACATGCCGGCTAATACTGGGGATACCAGAAGGTATACAGAGATTGACCCTGAAACATTCGCTGCGGTCAAAGAAGAAGGAGTTGACGCAAGCAAGGCTGAAGTTTACAGAGGTTATGAGAAGGATATGGTTGCTAGACGTTTCGCAAGGGAAATTGATATCACTTGGGAAATGAGAAGGTACAACAAGAAACCTGAGATCATGGCTAAGATCACTTCTCTTACACATTTCTGTCCACAAAGGATGGAGATTGATCTAACTCATAGATTAACATTCTGTACTGCTACTTCTTACACAGACATGGACGGTCAAACTGTTGCTACTACTGTAGGTGATACTTTGGCTCTTGTATCAGCTTCACATACTCTTAACGGATCTAGTACTACATTCTCGAATGTAATTACTGGAAATCCTATCTTCTCAAAAGGAGGACTAGAGGTTGCTGAATTGCAAGGAAACACACAGATTTTCTCTCAATTTGGAGAAAGACGTATTATGGATTTTAACACTATCGTTACTTCTGACGACCCAACTGTTGTTAATAACGTAAAACAATTTTTACAATCTACAACTGACGTAGATCAAAACAACCCTGGGGTTATTAATGTATACAAAGGTAAGTATAGACATTTAGCTTTACCTTATTTGGCTACTGACGCAGCTGGAGCTTACAATTCTGCCAAGAAAGACTATTGGGGACTTGTAGCAGCTGGACAAGGACAAATGGGATGGCAAGCGTATCTTGGTATCTGGGAACGTCCAATGTTAAAAACACCTGCACCTGGTAATAACGGTGAGGACTTCCACAACGATAACTGGACGTACGGCACTAGGTGTGCATACGGTATAGCGACAGTTTCACCAAGAGGACTGCTATGGAGCACAGGTGCTGGAGCTTAACTTGGGGATTAGCCAGCTGGCTTGACGATCATTAAAAATTATTCACATTTAGGCAGAATGTTCGATGTGTCTTCTGCCCAAATAAGAAACATTGTTTTGAGAGAGCAATGGACACACATCATTTAATTATTTCGTCTAGCTATCAAGGACACATAAGAACCCTGGAGGGAGGTGGAGGTAGCAATGACATTGACAAACTATTATTATGGGTTTTAATTACAATAGCGGATACGGGCAACTGAACCAGGCCACTCCATTCCTTGGAGGTGGTCAAGTTTTTGTCGTAGCTAAAAGCGCTGCTGCTGGGCGTGAGATTCTACAGCAAGTATTTAAGTCGGATCCTCTTGGAAACTTGAGGTATTACGCAACAGTGCAAGCAGCTGTAGACGAATGTGTGGCTAGTCGTGGTGACGTGATTTACGTTGCTCCGGGTCATACTGAAACAGTAACTGCTACTTCGCTGGATCTTGAAACCGCTGGTATTACGATTATCAATCTTGGAAGTGGTGCATTGGCTCCAACTTACACATTTGGTGCTGCTGCTGCGACTATTGACGTTTCAGCTGCCAACATCACATGGATAGGCGGATTGCTTGTTGCTAACTTCCTAGACGTAGCTTCAGCATTTACAATCGGTACTGCTGCTAACTTTCACTTAGATGGTGCCAAATTTGAAGACAATACGGCTAGTTTGAATTTCTTATCTTGTGTTACTACAAGCGCAGTGGCTAATGAGGCTGATGGGCTGAAAGTACTAAACTGTTTCCAATACGGACTGAACACAACACCGTTGGCGTTTGTGTCTATTCTTGAGGATCAGCTAGATGTGGAGATTTCAGGTAATACTTGTGATCAGGCAGCTACTGCTGACGTTGGACACTTCTTGACACTTTCATCTAAAGACATTCTTGGGGCAAGAATTAGAGACAATGTTCTTACTGTAGTTGGTAGTGCTGGCGCAGCTGTTGGTATCTTCCTAACTGGTAGCGGATCTTCCTCTACTGGTGACGTGTCCAGAAACTATGTTTCTTCACTTGATACTACTGGTGAGCTTATCGCTACTGCTGGTACGGGACTGGTTTACTTTGAGAACTACTACACTGGTGTAGCAGATAAATCTGGTAAACTATGGCCTATTGTGGATGCAGCATGATTATGCAACGCTATTCGATCTTTGTCAACTAGTGTTTATGGGTGGTCATTCCCGCAAGTGGGAGAAATGGCTAGATCCTTTCTCCCAGCCCAATTAATTTTTAACTAATTTAAAATGCCTAGAAGGAAAAAAGAAGAAGTCGAAGAGGTCGAGGAGACTGCACCTGAAGAGGTGGAGGAGACTGCACCTGAAGAGGTGGAGGAGACTGCACCTGAAGAGGTGGAGGAGACTGTGACTGAAGAAGCTGAAGAGGTTACTGAAAAAGCACCTGAACCC
>Ga0209434_1000865_pt1 | contig 14008 bp, 32 predicted proteins | sample ETNvirnome_2_300_FD_184068 | JGI IMG/M metagenome (GOLD analysis project Ga0209434, IMG submission 184068) | Marine viral communities from the Pacific Ocean - ETNP_2_300 (SPAdes) (version 2) | ecosystem: Environmental > Aquatic > Marine > Oceanic | place: Pacific Ocean | collected 2013-06-22
ATGATAATTAATAGTAGACTTAGCACAACCTATTTTTAATGCTATTTCTCTATAAGACAACTTATCTTTTCTTAAAACAAGAATTTGTTCTTTGAGTTGCCGTTCAATTGAAGCGTTATTTCTCATTCCGTCCTCGCAAACATTTCATTAAAAACTTTATGCAAAGTTTCTTTTATTTTTTCTACGTCGTTCTCCAAATAAATGGCAGCTTGCAGCATTCCTGGCAGGTCGTCTCCCAGGTTTCCTATACCTGTATTACAACTAGCACACAACCATCCCCTAAAGGTAGTTGATCCATGAATATGGTCTACTTGAAGGTTTTTTGTTTTTTTATGACAACGTTCACAACGCTCAGGTTTGGGGGGAGCATTCTTTCTCGCATCCCTCTTCTCTTTTTCATTTACGGTCTGACATTGTCGGCACATTTTCTTGAGATGCCAAGCCCCATCACCTCTTGGATAGGCAGTTGTAAAAGCCATTATGGGAAGAATTTTATGACATTCTTTGCATTCCTGCATATCGGTTTCTTTTCCTGCAATTTTAATCTCTCCTCTATAGTGAAAATGTGGATGATTTTTATACTTTTGTTTTTTACCATAAGATGTTTCCCAGTAGGGAATTGTATTTAAATTTTTCTTTCTTTCTGGTCCAGGCATTATTTCCTAACCGTAATAGTCCATGGCGCGTTAGCCGTGCGCAAACCATCCTTACTTTCATCCCAATATCTTTTACAAAGATTACCGCTGCCCGCGATAAACTCATGTTGCATTTCGTGGTGTGGATTGTACGGACGCTTAATTCTTCTACCATCCGACTTGGAATAATAAGATATGTAATATTTATTTTTCATTCGCAACCATCCATTTCAAAGTTGTAGTGACAGGGTCAAAACTGTCAAATTCAAACTTAGTGCATTGTGATGTCATCAGTACCACTATTGTTATCATCATTGCTAGATGAAACCATCTCGGGTTCATATACATAATATTCTCCTTCTGAATTACAGTCCCAGCATTGGTGTACCTGCTTAATGTTGAGATCGTTTATTACAGTTATATATCCGTTCCCATTGCAAGTATTGCAAATAGCAACGTGAGTTCTATTTTTCTTGAGTTCTGTTTTTGCCATTTAATCTTTTTGCTTTCTCATTTGCTAACGACTCAATTGTTTTACTAATGGATATTTTGGCATCCGGACATAAAACTTTGGACAATCCAATCAAAACCCTGTATGTTGAGTGTGTCAGCGAAACGTTTCTGTATTTATTTGTATCAGTCATGTGTTCCTTTCATTTTATTTTTATGATAATATAGGACTTTTAAAAAATTTGTCAATGGTTAAATTTGCTTTAATAATATGGGTATGCTCTTTTTTAGGGGGACAACAGCAGTGTATGCCTCCCATAGAATTTTCTGAGGTTTTTGATAGCTGGTATGAGTGTTCTCGTGCTGCACATAAGGAATCTGTGAAAATGCTCTCAAAACTAGGGTATAAATATGTTAATGATAATGAAATTGCCACAAAATATGGTTGTAAAAAACTACCCATTATCTAATTCCTTCATTATTTCCTGTATAAGTTGATTTGCTTCTTTTTGTCGTCCTTGATTTAGGTATTGAATCAATCTTCTCATTAAAAATTTGATATATAGGGTGTTGCTCATCACTTAAAATCATTTCATTCTATCAGGGTCTTGGTAACAGCTATAACCGAACCAGTCCCCAGATCCATCGTTCATAATCCATCTATTCACATTTATTCCATCTTTTTCAAATACATAAGTAGCAACAGATTCTCTATATTCGTCACCATAATCTAAACACTGCATCAGTGTCGTTGGCTCTGTAAAAACTTCAGCTAGTTTTTGAATATACATTCCATCTGTGTAAATTAACATCATTAGATAATGCACTGGCTCTTCCATTATTCTTCTCCGTGTTTTTTCTGGCCCCATTTTATAATTTTATTTAAGTTTTTAGCTTTAATATCTATTATTGGACCAAATTTTTTCCAGTTTTTAGCTACTAGATTCAGTTCAACCAATAGAAGTGGCCATTGCTTTGCAGATATATTACTAACTTTTATGTTTATTTCTTTCATGTGTACTTTTTAAATGCCATTCTCCACATCCATGATCTGGTAATAGAAACCACTGTAAAAATTAGGGCTATTCCCATGCTATCAAAAACTGTAGGGTAAAGACCGAAGAGCGGGAATACCAGCAACTGTATTAGAATTGCCAGTATGTATCCCGACCCAACATCTATGAAACTTTCTATAAAGCTTCTCATATTTTCTTACCTTTTTTAATAGTATGTGCTACTTCCCTTCCTTTCTTATTTATATATTCAATAATCCCGTTCCATTCAGGATTGGTCATAACCAAAGATTTTAATGTCTTTTTAAAAGACATGCCTTCTTTCTCTTCAATCTCTTTATCTTCCTCTTGGATTTTGAATTTGTATTTCATTCTTCCCAACTATCTATAAATTGTTCACCAGTTGAGTCATCAACATATATTACCCATTTACCGATAGTAATATATGCTGAATTTTCAGATCTTATATCAATTTCAATCATTAGTATTCATACTTTTCTATCAGAGCATTGACTCCAATGTTATGAATGCACTCATCATTGAACTCTTCTAATTGAGTTCTAAGTTGAGAGTCTGTTTTACTTTCCTCTAAGATTCCTTTCACTCTATCAGCAACATAGAACAAACATACTCTTTGATCTACTGCTTGTTTTTGAAAGTCCTTTACAGGATCTGTTTTTGTTTTTTTCATTTTATTTTTTCCTTTCATTCTGTATATATAGGATATTAGATGATATTTGTCAACCCCCTTTTTTTCTATATTTTCCTATTCTTTTTTCGTGTTTATTACGCCGTTTTTTATGTCGTCCAGGCCTTTTTTTGGGTTTATCTCTTTTTGGCTTTGTGACTACTCCGTAGTTAGCTTTCTTGGACATCCTTCATTTCAGGTTGATCTTCAACTGGATGATCCAGAGGCATATACTTTATATGTCCATTTATTTTCTGTTCAAGATCCGTGCCACAAGTTACACACCTATAAAAATCCCTACTCAAAGAAACCAGTATAGTTGCTAAAGCACAATTAGGACAAACACCGTGTGTAATTTCTGGTTGAAAACTTCTGTTTTTTACAAAAAAATTTGTCATTAAATAATTGCCTGACACAAGGAGCAACTCTTTTTAAATCTAGTGTGTCCCGTGCAGTGTGTTGGTAGTTCTACTTTTATAGGTTCTACAACTTCTTTCGTTAATACTATAACTTCTTTTTTTATACCAAACCATTTAGCAAATATTTTTTTAATAAATTTTATCATTTTATATACCTATCCGTGCTTAAACCTAAAATAGGTTTATAATCTGTTTTACCATTCTTTTTAATAGCCATCAAATATTCTTTTCTATTTAAATTAATATCTTTCTTGTAACTTACGTGAATCCATCCTGAGTTGGGTTGGCCAGGTTCATAATATTCAAGTATTAACTGGTCAAACATAAGGTTTTCCTTAATCCAGTCAGATACCTCATTATTAGGTGTTCCAAATATTTCAAAATCTGCTGCTTCTCCCTTACAATGCTGTGATTTACTTGAACTGCCTATCTTATTTGACAGGATTTCGTTGCGATAACCTGATGTAATGGTTACTACGTGGTTAAAATGGTCTCTAACGGGCTGTAGGACCCTCTCACAGAGCAATCTTAGGTTCTCCTGCTCATCCTCACTGGGATTGTTATCAAGGCCCATTCTAGTGGCTGTTTGTGATTTAGTCAGTTCTGCTAGACTGAAGTTCTTTGATAATTTCATTTTTATCTCCTTTTCTACTATATAGTTTTTTACTATTAATAATAGTTTGTTTAAATCTCCTATCGTTTAATGATTTTGCAATTGGATTCCTTTTATTCAAGGATAAGTTTTTTGATTGAGAGTGAGCCATCTATGTTTTCCTCCAGTTCCGCTTTGGATTTTATACATTTATATTGAATAGATTTACCTTTAGATGTTCTTTCTGCTACTCGTTTATGTTTAAGACAATCACTTAAAGTGGCTTGTATTCTATGTTCTTTAATCTCGTGGTTAATTATCATAAGTAGGGCAAAAATTGTCTCTATCATTTTACGTATCCATTTTGTACTTTTAAAGTTCTATGTTCTTCTTGAACTTTTTCAAGAGTTGTTTGTAGCTTTTCTAGTTGTTTTTGTAAGAACTCAATATTAACTTTATTGTGCATACCTTCTTCGATTTGCTTTTGTATTTGTTCTATTTGACCTGACATGTGTTCTATTAACATAAATTGTTCGGAATCTGCAGGAAGCGATCCTAATTCTCCACGAGGCCACTTGATTCTAAATTCATTATTCTTTTCTATATCACCAGAAAGTCTTTCTTGTACTTGTTCTAAATCTTTTTCTAAAAGTGTGCCTTTAGTTTCTAAATTATTTAATCGTTCTACAACTCCAAAATAAGACCAAACACCTAAACCAACTGCTGCCACAATGGACAGTAGATTACGCATAGGCATACTGATAGCTGTGTTATCTGATATTTTCATTTTCTTATAATATGTTTTCTTAATGCTCTAACTAGTCTTTCAATATTGTCAATAATATCTATTAAAGCTTTGTCTTTAATGAAGTGTTGTTCAGATTTTAATTCGTCGTACTCTTTTAAAGGTATAGTAACACTACGGGATGAAGATACTTCATCTTCAAAACTAGCATCTATAGCTCTTTGTTTATCTTCAGAATCATCTATCATGATTTAATAAAAAAGAAGACAGAACCTATTATCGAAAGTATAATAAATATAAGAGCCCCAGCTCCTTTACCGCGATTCATAAATGTTTTAACTTCTTTTAGATCCCTTCCCATTTCATCAATTCGTTTAAATAATGTTTTCATACGCTCGGCACAAATTTGCTCATGATATGAGATTCGCAGATTAGCTTCTGCATTATCCATATTTAAACTATTTTTTATTTTGCGAGTCTTTTTCATTAAAAATCTTAAATTTTCCCATAGCAAACCATCGGTCTACATATTTTTTCCCAATATATATTATACTAAGTGCAAATAAAACAATAGCAATATCTACTCCCCAGCCTAGGCCAGTGTGTATATTAAAACCATCACTTGAAACACCTACTCCTTCAACTGTTTTATCTGGTGCTCTTTGCTCAATAGTAAGGGAATTATCATCAGTATTAACTGTAATTGTTTTTTCCATAATTTTTCAATTATTAATCGTCATCGTCTTCTTTTGGTCTTATCTTGCCAAACGTAATCTTATAGTTCATCTTAATATTTTCTTCAGCATTTTCACTTAAGGGTTTTCCAGACAGACCTATAGTTTGCTTAATATTTTCACATCCAACTAAAAGTAGCAGCACCAATATCAGGCCAATTATCAAAGCCCGTACCACCATTTCAGTTTTTCTTATTCTTTTTCTTGCGAGTCTTCTTCTTTGAAAAAGCTTTAAAGTCCTGTACTTCATTTTCAATACCTGATACCTTTTCTTTAAGAACTGCTACCTCTGATTTAAGTCCAACAGTAGTTGTGAGACTCCATCCAGAAAGAGCAATTAAGATTGCCAAAAGCACTGTTATTAATTTATCATTCATTTTTTTCTTTTCCTTCCCATATAATATTCAGATGGTTCGTAATTCCATTTTCTTCCATGATGGCCTCTAATATCAGCATAAAGCATTCTTAGTTTTACAATCCATTTTTTTATAGGTTTAGGCATCTACTGACACCATTCACAATCATTAGTGCTATCTACTACGTGTTCACTTTTTTTTATTTCAGATTTGCATTCGCATTTTTCGCAAGCACAAGTCCCATAGACATCGGCATGTAAATCTCCGCTGCAATGACAATCATGATTGCACTTAGTGCATTCACTCATTTTTTCTCCGATGTTGATTATTTAGTAGCTAGTTCGTATAAGATTATTAGAACAATTACCACACCAATAGTAACTTTTTTATTTGCTGTAGCTAATTCCCATATTTTTTTAGCATACTGTTTTACTTTTTCCATAGTTTCTCCCGTTTTTTATTTTATTTTACCCCAATTAGGGCCGTTTTCATAGTCTATTTTATTTGGAACTTCAAGTGTTACTGCATCTTCCATTATTTCTATTATTTTACTAGCATATTTTTCTGATTTAACAGATATATCTAGTTCATCATGTACCTGTATATGAGGAATTATTCCTTCTTTATGTAGTTCTATCATTGCTTTCTTTGTCATGTCCGCAGCAGATCCTTGAATCAATTTATTTAAAGCTTTGTAAGTATAAGCGCGCCTGATCCCTGGTCCGTGTTCCGTGAGTGCTGTATTATGTGGTAATGCTTTGTGAATCCCGAACTGATTGGGTTCCCATAGATGGAAGCGACATAGTCGACCCAGTAGAGTTCTGATCTGACCATTTTCCTGAGATCGTTGCATAACATTGTTCATCAGTTGTTTTACGAATGGAACCTTATTATGATATTGTTTGAATAGCTCTTCCGCTTTTTCTTTAGAGACTCCTAATTCTGCCTGTAATTTATTTTTTCCCATACCGTAGAACAGGCCAAGATTTATGGTCTTAGCCTGATATCTAGGTATCTCTGCCATGTCTGCGACGATAGTATGAAAATCTGCATTACCCCCTTTATATAAGTCCAATACTTCGTCCACTCCGTAGAGATTCTGTAAAGCCGCATAATGTACTACCAGCCTAGGCTCTTGTTGATTATAGTCAAATACACCCCATGTATGGCCCTCCTCGGGCATAAATAATGACCTGATCCGTGGTCCAAGATCCTTATCGCGTGCTGGAATTTGCTGTAAATTTGGGTTTGAGTACGAAAATCTTCCTGTTACCGTGCCTCCATTATCTCCCCGTAACTGGTTAATTTCTGCATGAATTCTTCCCTTGTGGGAATGTTTGATTATGGTATCAATGAACGTGGTATGGGCCTTGTTTATTTCACGAGCCCGGGCTATTCGTTTCACTAGGGGGTGGGGGTGATTCTGAAGAAAGTTTTTTGTAAATGAAGGAGAATTTGTTTTTTCAGTGTGGTCAAAAGGTAGGTGAAGTTTTTCAAAAACTTGCGCGATGGAACGTGCAGCCCATATTTGAACATCTACTTGTGTTTCTTTTTTTACTAATTGTAGGCATTCTTTTTCTTCTTTACTTAATTCTTGTTTTAATTTGTGAGCGGATTCAGTATCTGTTCGAACTCCTAAAAAACGCATATCGACTAGGCAAGGAAAAAGTTCAGTCTCTAAATCAAAAATAGATTGTATATCCTGGTGAAGTATTTCTTTTTTAAGTTCCTGCCACAATTCTAAAGTTATCTCGGCGTCCTTTTCTGCATATGCGCCGACATAAATGGCAGGTAGTTTATACATTTCTGCCTTGGCGTCAACTCCCCAAGACTTTGCAGCTTCATATAATTCTGTTTCATTCTTTCCTTTTCCAGTGTATCTTTTACTGCAGTTGTTTAAGTCATAACGCATTTGATTTTCATCAACCAAAGCCGAGGCTATCATTGTGTCGACTATTTTACCGTTAATACTTAAACCTAATGCCCTGATCCAACAAACGTCATACATGGTGTTATGAAATATCTTTGTGGCTGGTGTATTTAATACTCCTTGAAACCATTTCAAGACCATTTTACGATCCATGTTCCCACCGCCTTCGTGGGCAATAGGATAATAGCCAGACCATCCATTCACAGCTACAGATATTCCAACAACTTCTCCTACACCAACTACTGAACCCGATCCCATTCTAATATTTAAATTAGGGTCTTTCGTCTCCAGGTCAATTGCTATTTCAGCATGTTTAGATAGGTCAGGAAATTCTTCAGGTGGTAGCCATTCTGTCTGTGGTCTGAAAAGTGGTTGTTGCATCATGAATAATCTCTATCAATTGCCATTTGACAATAATGAATTGCTTTTTCTAAATCTTTCTTCTGTCCTTTTTGTTTATGCCTGCATAAATATTTTATAGCATTGCCTTCAGCAAACGGTAAATTATTTTTATTTATAAATTCGGATGGCTGTATGACCATAGATTGATAGTGATCGCCGCCAACTTGTTTTTCATATACATCACTCATATTTTATATCCTTTATATTCTTGTTTTGGTGAGATAATATGCAAATGCTCCTTGGTCCTTGTTGCGCCAACATAGAACAATCTATTTTCATCATCTGCATTTCTTTCATAAGCTTTCATTGTATTCTCGCTTAGATCTGTAAGTAGTACAACGTTTTCTGATTCGCCACCTTTAGCTCCATGTATAGTTGATAATTGAATTCTTGGTGATTCATTAAGTTTTTCACCATTCTTTCTCATTTTTTTTAAATAATGTATGTCTCTTCCAGGTGCATCGTTAAATGCTTCGAACCATGGATCTTTAGTATTTAGACCATAATCTTTTGTAAGCTGGTCTATTCCATAGAAAGATCCTTTAGCCATTCCTTTTATTTTTTGTTTATCAAATTTTTCAATTGTCATGTAGGAAGATATTTTTACAAGTTGATCATAACTTAATAGTTGACCCTGTCTTAAATGTTCCCAGTCAACAGCCGCCAAATGTAAATTTTGTTCTTTAGTTTTTTTAAATCTATTTTTGTAGTACAAACCATTACGATACAAAACCTCTTCTAATTCATTCAGCATGTATCTTGTTCTAGCTAAAATAAGCCATTCCCCAGATGTCATATTTATTTGTTCAAATTCATCATAACGACTTAAAGATCCTTCATGTATTTTTGGATTCCAATTTTTATCAATTCTTTTTTTAATCTTATTTATAATACCCATAGCTAGATTATGAACTTTTGCAGGTATTCTAAATGATTGAGTTAATGGCAACATTTGACCTTCCTGTGCAATAAAAGAATCTACATCTGCACCTGCCCATCTAAATATTGCCTGATCATCATCACCTGCAATGAAAGAATCTTCAGTTTTATTCCAGATGGATCTTGCCATATCCCATTGCATTAAAGATAAATCTTGTGCTTCATCAATAAATACAACATCAAAATTTGGAGATTTGTCTGATTTTATAAAATTTAAAACCATGTCGTTAAAATCTATTAAATTATGTAATTTTTTGTATCTTTCTATTTCATTTGAAATAATTATAAGTTGGTCTCGTGCTAAATCTTGATTGTGTTCATTTAAATCATATTGTTGTTCTGGTGTAATATTTCTAAGTTTAGCTAAATTAATAAGATGAAGATATCCACTATCAGATGTAAATATTCCTCCATGTTCATCTTCATACCTTGCATAATTTACTGGAAAACCTAGCTTTTTTCCAAGATCGACATAATGATTTTTCTGCATAACATTTTCTTTTTTAATACCTAGCTTTCTAAATGCTAATGAGTGTAATGTTCTAAAATAAGGTAGGTCATCTTCTGTCAGATTAAATTTTTTAATGGCTCTGTCTCTTGCTTCGTGTGCAGCTTTTTGAGTAAAAGCAAAATAACCAATTTTATCTGGATCTGTTTTTTTTAAATAACCGTCTACCTTATTTAAAAGAGTCCAAGTTTTTCCTGTTCCTGGTGGACCTAATACTATTGTTTTCATTAGTATGGTGCCTCTTCTTTTAATACTTTTTGATTATATGTATCTTTTTTCTTATCAAATTCTTTCACCACAAAGACTGATAATTTTTCTTTACCTAATCTTTTATCTTCGCAACCACATTTTTCTTTTAACATTTGTCCTGTTCTTTGATAACCAACATCCCATCTACGTCTCATTAAAAATTGATGATAAAATCTGTCAAATACAAAATGGTGGTAACCCTCTGAAGTCCAAATTCCACCTTTTTTAAGATCATTTTTATCTGTGGATACTTGTCTATTTAAACAAAATTCTTCTAAATGATTTTGTAATTGATCTTCAGTTTTCATTCCTTGTGCAGGTTTTGTAACTTCTGCATTATTTAATAATTGATTTGTAATTATTATCCAATCTTTTTCTTTTAAAGTAGGCGGTCTAAATTTTAGTTGGACCATGCATGCTTCTTGAAATAAACTTTGCTGTCGTAGATATTTAACGTTTTCTAAGTATAGCCTTTCTCCATCTACATTAAGATAATAATATGGATCTTCTAAATCTATAACTTGTAAATCCGTTAGACCTGGAAACATTATATCCTGTCCTATTCCAAATTTTCTTGTTCGGCATAATGTTTTATCACACATACTGCACATTGGTTCATCTTTACATTTATATCCCCAATCTTTTTTTTCATGTTGATTAGTAATTATTGAAACTTCTGAATCAGATAATGGTTTTTCCATTGCCTGAATATTAAACATTGTAATTCTACTCTTCCATTCACTTTGCCATTTCTTTTTTGCATAAACACCATAATGAAAAAGAGTATTATTTCGGCTCCCTTCTCCAATTTTATTTTGTGCTAACGCTTCTATACACGGAGGCCCGTCAGAAAATTCTGATTGGGGCCTCTGTACTTTTATGAAACCAATATCTAGTTGTTTTACGTTATTATAAATCTCATAAAATTCTTCTAAACTTGCTGCTGTGCCATCGTCCTTGAATGCATATCTTGTTGTACCATCACCATTAAAATATGGTAAGTTCAAGAAATTTCCTGTATCGTCTTTTGATTTTAATTCTGTCTGTTTTGGAAATACTTCAGATCCACCATAACCTAACACAGCTTTTATCTGCGTAAGTTTATCCCTCATTGTTTTTGCTTCTATATAATCTGATACAAATAAAAATACATGAGCACCACCTGATTTAGATCTGAATACTACTAGTGGTAATTTTAATAATTTTATTTTTTGAATTAATTTTTTATGATCAAAACCTGCATATGTATCTATATCTATGCAACCCCATTTACATTTATTATCATCATTGATTGGAATAATACCTAAACTATTTATACCTTGTAGATGTTCTTTCCAATGATTCTCTGTGACTTGCTCCCTTTTTACAAAAGATTGCCCTTTTACTTTTTCTCCAGTACCATTGGATTGGCTAATCTTAGTGTACCCGTGAGCACGTTCTAATCCTGTAAATATTTCTTTAAACTTATTCATAATTTTTTAATGGGCGGATCCACTCTCGCTTCCCCGCCCATCTCCTTGGACTAGTACGGTGTACTAGAATTAATTTCTTCAGTTCCATGTTTAACTTTCACTAAACCTTTGCTATTTTTTTCAGCAAAGCTTTTAGCAATTTCATAAACACCTTTATCAGAAACGGGACCAACCTTAGACACATCCCATCCAAACCATGTTCCTTTGTCATTAGACATTTGAACAGTTTTTAGATTATAAATGTGGCTATATGTTGGCGGAGTGAATAAGCCATTTTTTCCTTGTAGCTTAAGACCCATCATCATTGAGTTCCATTTTCTACTCACTTTTAATTGAGTAGCTTTCATAGATATCAACGCTGTTGATGGACTTTTACCCATAAGAATCACAAAGTGATTTGCAGTATTTTCCAGATAATTACCATTTGGTAATCTATCCTTCCAAGACTTATCGCGAGTAGTTGTACTCACAATATCACTATCTGCCTTATGAATTGCTATAGGAGCATTTCCAGTTTGACCTCTGTCTTGCCATTCGACATACTGTCTTTCATAATGGACGGGTATAATATTTATACCTTTAGCTCCATCATAAAGATCTCTAGTCACACTGTTAGCAATCATTCCAGGTTCTGCTCCGCTAATAAACTTGGCATGTTGTTTATTAACTTCTGGAGATAATTGCCCTAAGACTTTCAGAAATGGTAACGCAAGATCTTCTTGCGTAATATTCTGAGAGCCAGCACCTGCATCATTTTCGAATATGTTCGTAGACAATGCACCTGCATTTTCTTTTTTAGCTATGTTTGTTTCTTGGTTCATAGTTATTGTTTCCTTTTTATTGTTGTTTTATTCTCGGTGAAAACACCGAAAATTTCCGTTGGCATGTCTTTACCTGCCTCAATACGCTCACGGACTAACGCTTTAAGAGTCATGGGCTCAACCTTCAACTTTTGTGTTGGTTGATACCCACGCTCTTGTGCAAGAGCAGCATAATCAGCTGCCTTGTTATCTTCGTTACGACCAAAAGACACGGATATCTCGTTTTTGATTATATCTCCTAGTCCATTGTTACGAAGCCAGTTAAACGCCGCTTCTTTATTTGCTTCCGTTATGGTTGCTCTGTACGACGTTGAAACTTTTAAATGAGAACCATCTTGCAGTTTTAATTCTGCTAGTCCCATTTCTGCCATCATGGTTGGAATAACTTCTCCAGACAAATGGTCTTGTTTCTTTTTTAAACTCTTTATATATTCTTCTTGGTTCTCTATGTCTTTCCTTAGTTCTTCTAGATTTTCAACCTGATCTGCAAGTGACTGAATATTTTCAGTTCTACTCATTATTTTTTGTTGGTCTTGTTCAAAATCAATCATATTTTTTTCCTTTCTTTTTTGTATTTATAATATAAATTTCATATAAACATTTTTTAAATAAATGTCAAGCATAAAATAGGAAGATTTATTCATCTACTCCTCCTTTTTCATGTAAGTTAATTTCAATAGAATAATATTTTTTTTCTTGTTTATCCCATTTTAATAGTTTGTATTTACCACCTGTAGTATCTGAAACTAAAGAACATGCAACTCCAATAATTGCAGGATCACCTGTTAATAATAAATAATCTTCCTTTTTAAAATCTTTTAATCCTTGTCTTAGTTTATAAACCAGTGGACCAGGAGAAAATATTATTTGAGAAAATTCTGGTAATAAGAATTTAAAAGTACCATATTCTGCTGCACCCATAATATTTATTTTAGGAGCGCCAGATTTAGTACCAGGTATCTCTTGTATAACATATACAATTGGCATTTTATTCTTTTTCTACTTTCATGCTTGACATATAGTGCATCATGTATTATATGTCAACCCATAGAAAGAAGAAAATGAATTATAAATTTAAGACAAAACCATATAAGCATCAAATGACTGCTTTAGAAAAGTCATGGAATAAAGAGACCTATGCCTATTTCATGGAAATGGGTACTGGTAAAACAAAGGTATTAATTGATAATGCAGCCATGCTTTATGATAAAGGTAAAATAGATGGTGTTCTAATTGTGGCTCCTAAAGGAGTTATTAAAACATGGCATGAGCAGGAACTACCTACTCATTTATCTGATCATATAGAAAATGTGACCGTATTGTGGCAATCAAATATTACTAAAAAACAACAAGAAAAACTAGATTCATTATTTAAAAGTGAAATGAGTCTTCATATTCTAATAATGAATGTTGAAGCTTTTAGCACAGAAAAAGGTAGAGATTTTGCTATAAAATTTTTAAATTCTCATAGAACATTAATGGTCATTGACGAAAGTACAACTATTAAAAATCCTTCAGCAAAAAGAACTAAAAATATTCTTAAATTATCTACTACAGCTAAATATAGAAGAATAATGACAGGATCACCTGTAACTAAAAATCCATTAGATCTATATTCTCAATGCGAGTTCCTTGATCCGTGGTTATTGGACTTTACTTCGTATTACGCGTTTAGAAATAGATATGCTGAAATGAAAACTCTCCATTTACATGGAAGATCAATACAGGTGGTTGATAAATTTAAAAATCTGTATGAATTGTCAGAACAATTAAAAGGATTTTCTTATAGAGTATTAAAAGAAGATTGTTTGGACTTACCAGAAAAGAATTGGACTAAAAGACAAATTACTTTATCTACAGATCAAAGAAAAATATATACTCAAATGAAAGAAACAGCTCTTGCGCATTTAAATGGTAAAGTGGCAAGTACCATGACTGTTTTGACACAATTAATGAGATTGCATCAAATCACATGTGGACATTTTACCGCAGATGATGGTTCTACACAGGCAATAGCAAATAATAGAATTACAGAATTAATGGATGTGCTATCTG
>Ga0209434_1000868_pt1 | contig 13982 bp, 11 predicted proteins | sample ETNvirnome_2_300_FD_184068 | JGI IMG/M metagenome (GOLD analysis project Ga0209434, IMG submission 184068) | Marine viral communities from the Pacific Ocean - ETNP_2_300 (SPAdes) (version 2) | ecosystem: Environmental > Aquatic > Marine > Oceanic | place: Pacific Ocean | collected 2013-06-22
GAGGCGAACTCACATACAGGACATTCATCTCCGTAGTTGCGCTTGGGACATAGGAAACCGCCCTTTTCGACATTGTAGTGAAACCACATTTCCTTGAAGGGGTCCCCGTCCGCTGTCGGAACGATTCTAATAGTCTGGTCGCCATCCTCTGGTCGCCAGAAAGTGTCATTTGAGGAGTTTCCGTCTCCACGTAGTGACGAGAGCTTTTCTCTCATCTTATCTAAATTAATACCCATTTTTTTATCTCCTTATAGTTGGGTTATAGTACGGTCAGCTAATATCCTGGCCGTCTAGCAATTGTTTATATGATTGTACCATAGATGAATACTTAATGCAATAACAATATTTTTGATCGTATGTTGTTTTAAACACGCCGTAAGAAACTGAGACACCTTCGTCGACTTGAGATTTAACATAACTCGTTATCTTTCCAAACAAAGTGCCATCCGCTTCCAATTCTTCCTCATTGATACCATAATAGTATACCACATCACGGCCGTGTGTCAAGTCATAAAACCATTTTTGTTTTTCTTCCTCGACGTCCAGGATGCCAACAGTGGCAATCCGGCTTAGCTCGGAGGGCGTAATAAAGTTCCCAATGACGGGTTTAGAATTTTCAAAGACATTGATCATATGAAGGATATTGATGATGGCTTGATTCAATACATCATAGTACCCCATGATCGCAACTTCTCCAATTCCCCTTTCGACCAGCTGGTTGTCCACCAAATAGATTCTTTCTAAAAGGCCCGAGCGCGCATATTCCTGTAATACATTGCGTACAATTTTTTCTTGTTTCTTTTGATTCTCGCTTCCCAACTCTAAGTCGGGCTGAATGTAAAGGACCGTCAGTCGGTTACTCGATAGTTGTTCGAGCAAACGCAGAGATCCTCCTGAAATGAGGCCGCTGCCACATATAACGACTGTTACATCTTCTCCACTAAATTTTAGCTTCCGCTTTAAATTAGGAAAGTGCTCGTCGTATTCCTCGTGTGAGGCGCGTTTCTTGATTGTGATATCGGCCTCCTTGTGGGTATCAATACCATAGGTTTCATACTGCGGAAACTTTGAAAAAGCTTTAGCAATATTACAGCCCGCTGTGCCTAACCCTACCACTATCACTCCTCGTCCACCCATTCTAAGATATAGCCCATGTCGAAGCCGCCGCGACGGGCGCGCTTAGCCGTAGTTTCGGCCAGGATGGTGCGCTCGTGGATGCCAAGCCGATTGCAAATAAAATCTAATATTTCCATAATGTCAGCTAACTCTTCAACGCACGGGTTTTCCACAAATTCCATAACTTCCTCCTGAAGTTTACGGAACGCATGATCCTGGAGTCGATCGCCTTTGGCTTGGTGGACGCAGAAGTCTTTCCCGGCCTCTTCGATGATTTCGGGGATTCGATCTCTCACTAACTTGTGATATAATTTTTTCATAGTCTCAACTTCTTCATTTCTCCAAGGTTTTTTCCAGCGGAAATGTTAACCTTGAACATATCATAACGCGTTTTCTTGAATGTGTCAAGTAAATTCAACAATTCATATCGATCTTCCGCTGCTAGATCAATGTATAAAGCATCATGAATAAGAAATGCGATGTGGCTTTTCCTCCCCTTCAAAAGCTCATAGACTTTGTGAGCTTGTTCATGTACCATGTCAATGGTGGTACTCTGAACGATGTAGTTGAGCGCATGATGCTCGTCTACGTTCTCTATTATTCTACCATAATCTGTCTCAATTTTACAGCCATTCCAGTACTTATCTCGGACTATTTTCTTGTTGTAAAGCCTCTCTAAGTCTTTGTTTTCCTTACTAGAATACAACCATGCGAAGGTTTTCACTTTGGCCTCTTCTCGGGTCAGCTTCTTGTCAAAAATATTCTTTACATTCCAGTCATGAATGTCGTTTTGGGGCTGCTCTACTCCAGCTAGAGCCAAGAGGACTCTCAACTCTGCGGCATTGAAATCAAGCTCGACAAGATAGTCGTTCTTTGGTTTAATACACGCGCGGAATTCCTTGTTCATCGTGAGAATGGGTAAACTGTTTGGGTTTGTGGATAGGCGCCCGGTGATTGTCCCCCACGGGTTATAGTCGCACACGTGATTGACGGTTTGCAGGGTGCGGTGAAAGTTCATGCCGCGGACACTGCTCAAAAGATGCTTGATTGGGTTGATGTCAATGCTGATGGTCTGGGACCGGACGCTCGAAAGCATTTCCACGAGGTTGTACATGAACTCATAGTTCTGGGGTCGGGGGTAGGTCTCCAAAACGTGCTGAGTGATCTTATTTTTGGCCTCGAGGTACTGATACAGGAAGAACTCCGGGACAGCGTCGTACAGACAGTTTTCGTCCAGCGAAAGTCGTGACGTTCTAAAGGCCTTGAGACACGATCTAAGCGTCTTCTTCACCTTTTCCCAGTCCTCCTTCATATCTTCCGGGCAAACATCTGTAAGGGCCGCTCCTTGGCTGTAGATGCGTCCTATCTCGTAGTGGTCACCCGGCAGGTGTGAGGAGTGCTCCCACGTGCTCCCTTCTGAGGGGAGGATGGGGGTCGGGTTGATAACTGTGCCGGCATAGAAACCCACACAATCGATCTTATTATCTAGAAGCTGAAAAAGCACACAAACCCCACTTAATAACTGGGCGTATCTCCTTCAACGATACCGCTGTCAGGAGGACCACTTGTTGTACCTATAATACCAGATGTGGAGGGAATGTCAAAGCCCTAATAAATAATTTATTGCTTTTTCTGAGGCGTATGTAAAATAATTGGTGCTATAGATATAGTTTCTAAATTTTAGATTAACATAGGATGCCACGTTTTGCAAGGGGGTCAGCCTCTTGTTGGGTTGAGACATATAAATCTCGCTTATCTGACGCCGATCCTTCGCCGTAATGCGGAAGGGCTTTTGACTTTCGGTGTGTCGGAGACTCAAATAGAGGTCAGCTATATATTTATCGCTCAAAACTGAGTCGACGGCCGCGGCTGATGGCTCAAAAGGAATCCGGGGATGATTGATTATTTTAAAGGTGTCACAGTGAGGCTTCCAGATTCGCTCTACCCGCAATGGATTTAAGTCAACAAAGCGCCGATACGAATTCACTATTATTCTTCTAAGGTCCCCCGCATCCGTAAAATAAGTGGGAGTATAGTATGCGGGGAAGAAGTTCTCCTTGGTTCCGAGACCAACAGGTTCTACATACATACTGGTAATAGAACGGAGCGACGCGTTAGTAAACAGGTCAAAGGTCAGGCGCCATGGAATATTCTTATCAACGATGAAACCATACTTTTTGGCGCACCCTACAAAAAAGGCAAAGTTGGGGTCACTCAAATAATGTTTATTCTTATATGAGTCATCTTCCGGGGGCCCCGAGTCGATGGCAATTGTCAATCCGGAACAGAAGACATTAACGTGCTGTGTTAACAAATAGTTGGTTTTAGTAATAGGAGAATATGCTGCTGTGGTCTTAAGGAATTCTACGTATTTGGCTGCAAAGCTCTTAAGGTTTGTGATTTTATCTTTTTCCGACCGTGGAAGATTGGTGTTAAAGGCAGCAAAAAGACGATTGATATAACGCTCGTAGTTCGGGGTGGGGTTCACATAGGCCTGAAATGCTTTAAGAGAAAGAAGCTTGCTGTTACCATCGGGATTGACTTTGGACTGGATGACAGCGTTTTGCATATGGCGTACAAAGGCCTCGAAAGCATAGACAACAGGGGCCAAAGCAAACAAAGCAGGGGCAGCAGCAGAGGTGATAAGATCTAAATTGGCAACGCGTGGGATAACGGTATTTTGAAGTTGGTCGATCTTGCCGTAGTAGACTTTGCCGGACCAGATGTCTAAAGGTTGTGGCCCATTCGTGGGATAGGCCAGTTCATCATATAGCGATCGTTGATAGTATAAGGCCTCGGGCGACAGGTTATTGTCGCCGATAGGATTAGGACTCATGAGATCTTCAAATCTATATTTTAATCGGTATGCCATTTACTTAATTACTCCTCCGGTGTGGAAGTGTCCACGGGAGTGGTGCCAAGCTGTCCGGTTGCCCGGAGTTCGTTGAGCTCGTACTCAAATGGGTTCGTGCTCAGGTACTCGTTGTACGCGTCGAACTCTATGTCGCCCGCCGCGAGGCGCTCCTGGAGGGCTTTGATATACACCATCTGCGCTTCCTGCAGATCGTCGAGTCGAATCTGGTCCTCAGTACGCAGATCGGGGGCCGCACTCTCGCCCCCGCCGGGGACCTCTCCCTCATCTACTGAGGCTTGGGCCAACGCTTGCCTCTCGGTAGGACTCATATAGGGCGCATTGTCGGGCGTTAAATTGGTATAAGTTTCGGGTGCCATAAGTACCTCTTCGCGGAAAGCCACGCCTTCGTGGAGGGCGGAAACAGAAACATCAAAAGAGTTTTCGGTAACCGTGGATGACACCCCGGTGATAAGATAATACCCATGAAGACCGAGTATTCTGAGTTGCTTGGGCGTTGAGCCCATCAATTTGGGATCCAGATAGATATAGGTGCCGTTCTTAAAGAGAGTGTTGCCGTAGAGCTCAATCTCGGCTGAGTATAGCTCTCGTAATTGTTCGGGGCCGAGGGCGCCCTCTTTTTGAATCTTGACTTCTCGCAACATTGCCTGATCTTCACGGTTAAAAGTCATTGTTTTCAAGAGCCCACAGGGACTTCCCAAATACTGGTGATATATGCCCAATTCAGTATCGTGTTTATAGTTGCCGACAAGTCCTTTGGGTTTGGAATCCGTGGACAGCAACACCATGGCTAATTCAGTCTCATTCGCGGGGGTCGTGGGCTTCAGCGCCCGGATCGATTGTACTAAGGAGTATTTAGTGGGGTTAGAGGTGGGTGACCATGCTGACACAACTTTGGTGCCCTTCTTAGTGGGATACAACTCGGCGCGGCCCTTCGGGCCCATCTTAAAAGTTATCGGCAGAGCATCAAATCTCTGACTGATTTTCACATCAGGTCCAAAACACTTCCCAGCGAGGGCGCGCGTGATGAGTTCGGCGCAGATGTCTTTTACAAAATGTAAGAAAAAGTATTTGTCCCGATCTTTTTTAATTACATAGTCTTTGAACCATACCTGAAAAGCATCGATAGCAATGGGGATGTCACCAATATTCATCAGCTGTGTGATTCCCGCCTCTTGAGTAAACTCGTCTCCTTTAAGAGCTATCAATGCGTCCATAAAAGCCGCCTCTCTAAAATCTTGTTTACATTTTATAACATCTTCGAGGTTCTTGATCTTAAGAGCTACCAGAGGATCGATCATTTCTACGTCGGAGAGGAAAAATTTAAAAGGAATTTCCTCTAGATCATGATTAAGCTTAACCTGGTCCAAAACAGCATCCAAGAGATCACCTAGGTAGAAATAAGAAAGCCAAATAATATCGGCGTTTTGTATCATACCGTCATAGTCCTCTTGTAATCCTACACTAAAGTTCTCTGAGGCCTCCTCTGCCGTTGTCTCCCCGGAGGCGGCCGAGGAGACAGCTTGCAGAAGTTGGGCATTTTGAGGATTGCCGCCCACGAAGGTGGTGAGCGACTCGGCAGCGCGGCGTTTGGCTCTCCTCGCTCGTCCTTCCGGAGTGAGTTCCGAGTAGGGGGGAAGCAATAATTCTTTAGCGCTAATAGGCATGTTATAAATCTTGTTGCTTTTGAAAATATGGCTCAATAATTTTTTATACTTTATCATCTTATCCTGGCCGCGAAGTCTTTTGACCTCCTCCAGTTTAGCTTTGATATTCTCTTTTTGTTCTTCAGTCTCTTCACCTTTGGCCTTCTCTTCCTCGACCGCTAACTCTGCGGCCTTAAGGCTCTTCATTTGTGCCTCACTCGATGCTCCAAAGATGTCCGCACTGGGGGCTGTAGCCATGCCACTTAAGGCGGCTTGGTAGTCCACCGTTAATAGGAGGCTTCCGTCTTCATTGAATTTAAAGTTGTGACGCGTCTGTTGCAGAAACAGGGTAATCTTAGAATTTTCTAAGGCGCTATGGAGGGCGGCTGGCCGGCCGCCGACCATGACGGCGCCGTCGACAGAGGAAGCGTCGATGTTCATTACTCGCGCTAAGGCATTCACATCAGGCGTTGACCATCCAGCTACCACCTTGATACGATAGTTATCCCCCCTCCATTGCCGCGCGAGCATCTCATCTGTTTTTCTGGTACAGAGCGCAGAGTTAGGTACGCCAGGTTCGGCTCCCTGCTTCCTAATGGTGCTGGGGGATGCGATCACAAGATCAAGATATGATGCTTTCCCGGGCCGACCGGCGGCCGGGGCATCAAAGAAGTCTTGAACGCTCTGAAAATACAGCTCGAGCGTCGCACTAATATTGTTATCTACCTCAGCTGGCTGTACACCATCAAGGCTCCAAGTGAATGATTTAATCCCTGCGCCGGGCAAGCGGCCGCGTTCAGTTATCTTGCTTACATCTGTGGGGGTCAGAAAATTAGGTATCTCTAGGTCTATTTCCTTTCCGGTGGCCTTCCCTTGATCGTCGTATGTTACCCGTGAAATTTTAAGATACGGAGTTAAAAGAGCCTGTATATTCGGACAAATACTCAAAAGTTGTTGTACATCGCCATAGCTCATCGTGTTCGCGAGTTTATTCTGTACCAAGCCCGGTTGTTTGTTAGAGTCCAATCGAATGACGTTTTTATAGTTGGGTTGATGGGCTGCTGCAACATTACGGATCTGCTCCAGCAGAAAGCATTGGTAATCAATGGGGGCTAGGTTGCGCTTTGCCGGGCTTATGGCGGTTAAGACGCCGGCTTCCTCGGCCGACTGGAAGTTCTGCCCTGCATCGGCGACGGTATCATTTGTACGCTCGCCATGCCCAAAAAAACCTAGAATGTCTTGAAGGCGAGAATGTTTGCGTTTGTCTAAAGCGAGGTCGACGGTATCGACGCCCTCGATTGCGGGCAGATGCGACCTCAGGTCCTTCTCAATAAGTTGTTCGATAAGCGCATGAATTCTGTTAATTGGACTCCCCTCATTAACCCAACCTAGATACGCCGAGTTCGGCTCAGTTCCTGAAGTTCCCGTAGCAAATATCCGATATCGCCATTGGATATTCAGGGGATCAGTCATGCCAAACCAGTTTTGCCAGAAGACTCCTTGTTCGATATTTTCGGGCTGGGTAAAGCGGCCGTTGAACTTATTCAAAATCCACTCCGTTGCTTGGTTGCTGATGCCCGGGATGCTGTACCCGGAATTGGGTTTGCTGCCGTTGTTCGTGGCCAAGGGCCAAAACTCCCATGGCTGGAGGTTCGCGCCTTCCTCGACGGTCAGCGTTGTCGAGGGGGGTACCACAAAGCTTTTAAGTTCTGATTGAGGGTAGATCCGAGGATCTTTGTTCCAGTCCACCAGAGCGGCTTCCGTCAGGACGTCCGCCTCCAGCGCCTCAATGGTGCGTGTGTAGCCCTTTGGCGCACCGGAGTCGGCGCCCGAGGAAAAGAAGGCGTTTCGGCGCAACATCTTATATATTTCCACCGCTAACTGTAAGTAAAGGTTACTAGAGAAGCTAACATTCTCGGAGACTCCTTTGCGTATGAGAAAACGTAAAACATCTGGGCTGGAAAAATATAAACCCTGGGTGGGGGGGACGGAATTGATCTTGTCCGCGAAGACCTTAACTCCATATCCCGTAGACAGCTCAGCATACCCTCCCTTGGCGGGGGCGGGATGCGACGGGACTTCGGCGTTTTCAACGTCCAGGGGCCACTTCGGCTTGCTGAGCTTCTCTGACAGGGCCTTCATTGTTGGATCCGGCTCGACGCCGGGAACAGCCGGGGCAAGAACCTTCAGTTCAGCAAGCCAACGCACATTAACTCCGCTGACGAGCCCAACGCTCTTAAAAGCAGTATATGTGGAACGGAAATAGGTCCCTCCGGAAGCTTGGCCCCCTTGCTCACCAATGAGCACACCAGGCTCAGGTCCCAATAGAGCTACGGCGAGATTCTTGTCTTTGATCTTCTCATCCGTTGCAACCTGTACTAATTTTTGAAACGTCGCTGGCTGTCCATCACCGTCCTTAAAAGCTTCCTGCTGAGTATCATACTGGCCTTCGAAATGCGCATACGCGGCTTCAAAATCCATAATACCCTGATACATGTTAAGGAGCCGAACCCACGGGCTATTCTCGCCTTCGTAAAAATTAGCATCTAAAAATACAGTCATAACTTAGCCCCTATGCCTCATATACTCTCAGAATGTTCTCCAAAGGGAGCGGGATTACAATGGACTCGCCCACTGTTATGTCGGCTTCGGTGGGCTTCATGTTAAAGAAGGCAATGACCCACCAATAGCGAGCGCTGCCATAATGGCGAATGGCCAATTTATAATAACGATCGGCGGCGGACCATATGTGCTGGAATCTCGTGATATCGGCCAATTCAGCAGCCGTGGGATAGCGCATCACAGGGGTTGCATATTGACGAATGAACTTTTTGTTCCGCTGTTCCATGTAATCTTCGTAAAGGGGATCGCGATTAAGGAGAACCAAGCGGTCTATATAACGATCGGACATATCATGAGTCTCCTGTACTGCCTAAGACCTCATTTTCATTGGCTGCGATCTGGGGGCCGGCGGTCTGGAAGGCCGTCTGCTCACCAGCCTGGTCAGTAATCACGGTATACTTCAATTGTTGGGTATATGTAAGTGACGAATTGTTGGGGAAACTATAATCTATCGAATCGTTGCCAAATATTTTCGTTGGGGTCCAACCCATTAGATGGGTATGTACCACATGGAACGTAAACTGAAGACTGACTTGCTTGGGGACATAGGATTTGCTCACGATCGTGTCTGTCGTTACGGTCATTCCTTGCGCGTCGGCGCCAGCGGTCGGGGCGTTTGGGCCCGGGCCCATTGGGAACTCGGTAGCATCGAAGAAATCGACAGAAATAGGCGCTGCAGCTTTGCTGCCTCCCGCCATAAATCCGCCTTGAGAGATATCCGGGCTATAGTCAATGCCGTCAACCCACCCAATGAGCTTTTGACCTCCGTCCGCGTTGGATACAAGATTCGTCCAGCGAAGGCCCAAAAGGGGCGACGCCTTCAGTGTGTTCTGGTTGGAGCGCTCAGTGTCGTTGTACACTGGATATAAAAACTCGATCAAGCGACTGATGTTGGCTAGATTCGTTGTGGCTTCTTGAAGATTTTTTGCCACTACATCAAAGCCCAGAGAGATCATTCTGGATGTGCCCTGGAAGGTGGCGAGAGGGTCCATGCGGCCATAAACGGTTTGCTCGTTCCAACTAGAATTAAAACTATCGCTAAAGGATGTCACCCAGCCTTTAAAACTAACTTTCTGTTGAGTGGCTAAGTGTTCAAAATGAATCTTAAAGAACTCATCGTTGAGCAATGCTGGGTCTTGGGCTGACATTTTAGTTTGAATACACTCCTAATGCTCTTTTGCCGCGGGGGGAACCCAAAGCTTTGATAACAATATCTGTCACCTGTTTTTCTCCGATGTAGACGGCCACGTTTGCTCCGGAGCCCATTCTATTTAGTTTCTTTGTCAATTCTTCAATAGCTTTTGTCAAAGAAGCTGTGGAGGGGGCGCTTGTAACCCGGGAACCAATCGGCATCTCCACCAACTCTGGGCCTTGTTCACCCACCATAGCTGTAGAGGTGCCAGTCACGACACCACCAGAAGCGAAACCTTTACGTCGAAGGCCCTTACCTTCATTCGGGACCATGGAGCCAGATGCTCCGCCAGTGCTTTTGGACGCAATTGCGCTGCCGGCCGCGGCCCCTAGGCCCGCGCCGGCGATGGCGCCGACTGTCGCGATTGCCGCTGCCTTGAGCAACATGACACCAGCTGCAGCGGCAAAAGGTGCGCCCACGACACTGGCCGTGGCTGCAGCCATCATGGTGTAGGCGAAAGCGGCCGCCAAAGCAATGCCGGCACCAAACATCGCGCCAAAAGCCGCAAAAAATGTTTTCATTCCCGCAGAGGTCGCAAAAAATTCTCCCATCTTAGAGCCCAGCTCCGAGAGGACCCCCACCATGGGGATAAGCACATTATCCAAGAAGGGCTTCAGATTAAGATAAAATCCTTGGAAAGCTTTTTTCAGTTGTTCGGTGATCGCCATGGTTTGTCTACTCTGCTCTGCTAACTCTTCCTGTTCAATTCTTTGAATTTCCAGTTCTTCGTTGGATTTGCCCATCATGTTGGTCATATCCTCAATAGACATTCCCATTGCGCTAGCAAAAGCCATTTTCTCGGCGCGACCCATGTCTTCCATTGAGACGCCGGCCTGGTCAAAAGAATCCCGGAGCATGTTTACAGCCTCGGCTGGATCTTCCATGGCTGCATTCAGCATATCGATCGAGTTGAGGAACGGGCCACCTAGAATGGCGTTCAATCTGCCAACGTGTTCGCCGGCACTTTTAAAGGTGGTAAACTTATCTACGACACCGGTAAGGGTTCCCAGATCCATCCCTAGAGACTTGGCCTGAACCGCCATTTCTTCAAATACTTTAGCTCCGTCTTTCCCAAATCCTACAATGAATTCTTTGTTGGCAACAAACTCTTGCCCCATTTTATCCACATCCACGCCAAGAGTTCGGGCCGTTGAGGCAATATCCACCAAGAGCTGCTGGCTTTCCTCCACTGACATGTTCATGCTTTCCATAGCAGTTTGAGTTATGTCGGCCTGTGTAGAAAGGCTGAATCCCATTTCAGCAAGAAGAGCACTAGTATCGGCCAACGCACTTTGCTGCTCTTTACTTAAATATGTAAAACTCACGACTTCATTTTTGAGTGTTTGATAGGCAGCGACGGATTCCTCTATTTCAACCCCTGCTTGGCGTAAACGATTTTCGGTGCCAAGAATCATTTCGTTGTATTCGTTCCCGGCGCCGGTGGCTTTACGAAAAGATGCAATTGCGGCGTCCTGTTTCAGTGCAAAGTCGATCTGAGTTTTAAGCATGTCGAGCGAGAGGTCCATGAGCTTAATGCCCATGTTGAGAAAGAGTTCCCCGCTTGCTGCCGATTTCATGATGGAGGCGCCGAAGGCCATCATGCCGCCTTTACCCATCACGAGACCCTTTTGGAGTTTCCCAAGCATGGAGGAGGAAGGACTCAACGCAGAATTCAGCCATGCTTCGCCGGCCTGTGTGCCGGCGCGTACTTGATCATCGTACCGATCTTGAGCTTCAGCAGCAGCATCGGCCGCATCGGCTGCCTCATCTAATGCGTCTTCTAGCTCTTTAAGTTGGGCTATCTCCTCGTCAGTGGCATTTCTCCAGTCGATACTGCGCCTTTTTTCTGCCGCTGCGCGGCGCTGCGCGGAGATGTCCATGTCCTGGCGAACACGTTCCAGATCTTCTTCAAGCTTCTTAACTTCCTCGTGGCGGCCGAGGGCGGCCGCATGGTTCTTGCGCGCATTGAGTTCCGCAAGATCTTCAGCTTGCTTCTGTTCCTCTAACTTTGCGGCTTCGTCTTCCCAGTCGTCCCGAGCGCTGCCGCGGGGGGCTTTATCCGAGCCCGCAGCTTTACCGCCTTTTTCTTTGGCTTTTTCTTTAGCCAATTGCGCAAGGAGTTTATTAAGTCGCTGGACTGTTTCGTTAGTAAGTTCTGCCATTTAAAATCCTACTTTAGTTTTTAAAGGGCCACCGTAAACCGGTTTCGCCCTCAAAACGTTGGACTGCAGCAGCCAGAGAGTGACGCGAATTAAGAGTACGCGGGTCATTAAGACCATTCCTTCGATATGAGTCCATATAGCGTTTCTCCCGAGAAAGCACTTTCATAAAGGAGTCTATCTGACCCTGTGTGCCCGATATGTGAAAGGGAATATCAACACCTCCCATAAAAAGGTCGAGAAGGGCCTTCTGGGCCTGACCGGCAAACTTATTAAAAGCACGTATTCTCTCGGTTAGAGGAACTTCTTTTTGATTTAAGTTTATAGTGTCTTTTTTCATAGTAGTCATAAGGGCGTCGCTCCTTAAATATAACTAGTTTTAAATGAAAAGAAGTGTTTAACTTTTTGAGGAGACCTTCTTAGCCTCTTCAACCTCGCGCTCAAATTCTTTAGTAAGCCGCGTAAGGAACCAGCGGCGCAATGCAATTGGAAGGTTGTAGAGTTCAGTGAAAGACCACCCGCCATGATGTTTGAGGTTAAAAAACTCCTCATACATTCCTTCTTGGTATCTAGGGCCCAGGCCAAAAAAATTCTGCCGTCATAGGCATCACCACCTTTCCGGCATAGCTACAGGTGGAACACTCAAAATCAAAATTAATGTCCATGCCGGGTTTAACCTGGTCATATTGTTTTCTTAAATATGCTACATCGCGGAGGGGGATGACATCCACAAACTGATTTATAATATCACGATCAGTGTGCTCATTGGCTGCGACAATGATTGCTTTTAGCAAATCAGTGACAACGGTGGACTCTTTTTTAAGCTTCTTTTTATTCTCGATATTGGTCTGAAAGGATTCCTCATCCTGAGCGGTGAGCAACCGCACAGTCATCTTTACATCTGCCGTGGGTAGGGTTATGACAAAACACCCATTGTCCAGCACCTCCACTCCTTCGGGAGTTTCAGGAAGCTCTTTCTCCTGGATGTTGCGCAGATCATAAGTTGTTTCTTCGGTTTTGGCACAGGAGGGGCACTTAGTGGATACCTCATAAAACGGGCCAAAACCAGTAATTCTGGAGGCAATCAAAATTGCGTTTTTATCCCCCAAAAGTAAATCTTCAACTTTTATCTTTTTATCAATCAGGACGGACGCAACCATCCGATTAATGGCAACCCCCTTTTTTAACAAAGTCTCCGACGTCAGGATATCTTCTTCCTTCGCCGTCATATGTTTAATTTCTACTGTGTCCACGTTATGCAACGGGTGCCCTTCAGGGTAAAAACGACCTTCGCTGGGCAAAGACACGAATTCTGTGGGGTTAACAAACGAAAACAGGTCATCCGTATTCGTTGTTGTGGTTGCGGGTGTGGTTGTATCTTGTGTGGGGGCCTTCAAGCGGTCCCTATTATTTCTTCTAGCCACAAATCACCTTCTTTCTGTTTAACTAGCTCCCGGCGGCAGCTGCAACTGCAGGCCCGACAGTGTACTCAGCCCAATCATACCTGATTCCCATCTCAATGTTAAGGATTTCATCACTAGCATAGTCTAAATTGCCGAATGAGGCCTTTGTAAGAAAGGAATTTTTAAGGATCCAGGTGCCAATGAGGCCGCCCTGGCCGTTGAGTTCCTCGATAACAGCATCCCCAAGAGCATTCACCGAAGAATCCTTATTGATGGTGCCGGGGGCCTGCGCAGGGTTGGTAAACACATCTTCCTGATCGGGAGGCAGGAGATAACCAGAGTTAGTCAGAGCATCCATTAAGAGCTTGTTGCCATCAGGATTGATAGCATTAACAATAGTAACGTCGATGGGCTGCCACTCAACTGTGCCGGGGTAGTAGTAAGTGTTACCCAAGAACTTATGGGAAACTTCCGTAATCGAGTACGATGGCTTTGCGGCCAGCTTAGCAAGATATTGTTCATATTGATAGCCCTCTACGGTGCTAACAAGATTGGGGAGCGTAAGTAGAAAGCGATGTGCTCTCCTAGGCTCTGATAGTGCGCTTGTCCAAAATGGCATTGTTATAAGTCTCCTGCTATATCTAGTTTAATTAGTCTCATTCGCCAAAACAAACCGGACCTTGATGGATTAATCATCAAACGATGCTCCGGTTCTTGTGATATTGAAATCAATCGCAATGTATTCAATAGCACGGGTGGGCTTCAGGAAGATCTTCGCATACATAATGTTCTGATCTACGAGGTCCGGGGTGGTGGTGGTCTCGTCGAGAACCACCTTATAATCCGACAAACCAAAGTTTGTCTTCACGTTAGCCAAGAAGGGATCCACTTGACCCTTAAAGCGCAACCATGTCTGCTGCACATTGGGATCGAAGAGGAGCCGCGATGCGATCTGCGAGATGCGCTTCTTAA
>Ga0209434_1000870_pt1 | contig 13960 bp, 24 predicted proteins | sample ETNvirnome_2_300_FD_184068 | JGI IMG/M metagenome (GOLD analysis project Ga0209434, IMG submission 184068) | Marine viral communities from the Pacific Ocean - ETNP_2_300 (SPAdes) (version 2) | ecosystem: Environmental > Aquatic > Marine > Oceanic | place: Pacific Ocean | collected 2013-06-22
TAACTTTATGAAATAAATTTTCTGCAACGTCAATCATTGCATTATTTGGGAAATCGAGCAATTCATAAACAATTATATAAGACATATGTTTCAAAGAGGCTTCTAAATCTTCTTTGTCTCGCCTTACAACTAAAAATATTTTGTAAATATTTGGGTGATCTTTCTCAATTATTGAATAAGCTGCTTGTGCTTCTGACGCGTCTGCTGTAATTTTTAAAACTTTATCATTAAATTGCCATGCAGACCCTTGAGAGCCAGATCCTAAAAAATCTGGTTGGCCCTGAAGCCCTGCAAGTTTTTTAATTTTATTTAATTCATTTTCTGAAAGAGGAAAATTTCTACGTGGATCAGCAATTTCAATCTCAGTTAGTATATCACTAACAAATCTTTTATTACTAGAAAGAGAATTAATTCTTTCGAGAAGAAATTTTCTCTCTTTGCTCTCTTCTAAATATCTTCGCCAACCTTCAAACAAAAGTTTCATTTATTATATCCCCACCAAGAATACCGCTTTCTGTCTTTTAAATAATTAGTGTTGTGTTCGTTATCGTAAGCCTCTTGTTCAAAAGGGTTTCTATAATATGCTTCTTTTCCATTTCTATATTTTATGCAACCAACAAGCCAAAAGACTAAATACATAAACCATTGAAAAACAAAAAGCATTTCCAATTGCTGTTGAAAATGTATTGTTTCGTGTGTTTTTAGTTTTTTTGTTGCTGACCCTCTACAAAATACAAAAAGAAAAAAGCTAATTGCTCCTATTTCTATGGGAGCAATTTTGGATAACCACACAGGTATCTTACTATTCTCAAATATAAATGGTTTCCATTTTTTCATTAATCCCCAAATCCTATTTTTTCCCAATATTCATCATCATCGTAGCTATAACTATAATCATCGTATTGGTTGGGATAAAATGAGAAATTATTAAAAAGCTTTTCTTCTATTTCTTTTTGGTGCTCCGGAGAAATGGAATCTTTTATCTCGCCATAGTTACGAATAGCTTCGCCTAATTTTAATTTTCCTTTTTCGAATTCAACACAAATTATACACATATATTTTTATCCTTTTTGGTCTGTCCAAGACATCGGTTTTGTATGTTTGGTCAAGTCATAACTCATCTCCTTAATTCGAGTATGAAGATCTTTTAAAGAGGATATCCCATATCGGTATGGTGTCATATAATCCTCTAATGCAGCTTCCTTTGTTTTATATCTAAAATCATCTGAGTTACCACTTAAATTATAAATTGAATCTAAAACATTTTGTACGGTAATACCTTTAAAAGCATCTGTATTAATCGTGGCCTTCAAAACATCAAATTGATTTAAGAGTGTGTTTTTTTCTTGGGTCATTGTCCAAGGTTTTTCAATAATATCTAATTTTGTAATAGGAGCGAAGGTTTCTCCAATATCCCATGGCTCATCTTTCTGGGGAGACAAAGAATCTATTCGTTCGCTTAAATATTGTCGCCAATTTTCAAATAGGAGTTTCAATTTATTTTTTCTCCTCGCTGCAATGTATAGAAAAAAATTTAAAACAATTTACAATAATTAGTTTAAAGAACGCTTAAAACATAATAAAAAAGGCGGTTTTCACCGCCTTTAATATGTTGATGATTAATCGAAAAAGTTTGTTATTTAACTTTAATTGTTTCAACGGTAGGAGGAGGATCCTCCCGTCGATTAACCGCTACGTTTAAAACACCTGATTTGTATTCAGCTGTAATGTCTTTTGGTTTTGTCCCTTCCGGTACTCGCCAAGACCGTTCAAAAGTTTGTTGCACAAAACTATTTTCGCTCTCCTTTGAAGCATTGTAAGAAACAGTCAACACGCTTTCTTTAAGTTCGACATTAAAATCACCCTTATCTAAACCAGGTGCAGCAACTAAAATATTATGTGCTGCATCCGTCTTTGTCACTTTAACATTTTTGCTAGGTGACTTCCAAGTGTTTAGAAACAATGGAGCATTAAAAAAATCATCAAAAATATCATGGCTAAGCCGACTAAGGCTGGGTTGTTCGCGCCAATGAGTTAGACTACTATTCATATTTATTATTCCTTTTTATTTTTCTAGTCGTTTTTCACTATAGCAGCCTTAGTCGGCTGCCTTCTATATAAAGTATAGGACACTTCTTGCGGATGTCAAGTGTTTTTTTAATTTTTTGAAAAAGAAACATTATTTTTTACTAAATCTTCCTTACAACCAGTAATATTCATCAAGCACATGCCTAATTGAGTGACTTCTACTTCTGTCAAAAGATGTTCATTCTCTTTTGTTTTTGAGTTAAAAACTTTTCTCGATTCTATATTGTGTAAAAGCTGTAATAAATGACAAATTGCACAATATCCTTCACACAATATAGAAATAATATGTCTTGGCCATATGTCAAAATGACCTACATATGTTTTTAAAAAGCTTTGAAAAAGTTTTTCATTTTCTTGTGTTTCTTGTAAATATTTTTCATATGCAGACTCTGGTATGTAATGACTATATGATTGTTTTTTTTCCATTATATAATAATTATGCTAGCTATTCTTTCTTTTCCTTTTTCTAAAGAAATGTTTTTTACCAGAACCCCAAAAATGTCTACTCTTTTTTTCCGCTGTTACCAATAATGCTTGAATATATGTTTTATTTTGTTTGTCTTGCTTAATATAGAACCTATATGGGGTCTCATCAAATATTACATATTTTGGTTTTTTGGGTGGGCGTCCAACCTTTTTTTTGCGGGGCGGAGGTTGATTTAAGAATTGGACACATTGATTTACAATTTCTTCATTCGTTAATCCCTTTTTAACATATTTGTTATAATTTAATTCTAGATTAACGCCAACGACCCAGCGATTAGTTCCATAGCCTTTAACTGGGAAAAATGAAGTCATAAATCTACCATATTTAACTTTGTTTTTCCCTATACTTCTTATTCCTTTCAGCTTACACGGAATCATCTATCACCCCTCCAGTAAAAATTATTTTATTTTTAATTACATTAGGATCACCAACTACGATTACATCAATTCCCACGTTGCCTCTATTTAAATGCAATCGAGTAAACCGTTGGCGTTTATCCAAATCTTTTGGTAGCACGCCGTCCTTTAATTTTTCACAAAATGAGAAGTCTTCTCTAAAACACACAATATGATTTAAATTGATAAAAACTTCACGTAAAGAATACCGTTGCTGGCTGCTTGAGAGCTTAGAAAAAGCAGAAGATTCATATACTTCAATAAATTCGTTAACCATCAGAATTAAGCCTCATTATATCATTTTCTTTAACATACCAATGTTGTCCGTCATGTAAGATCTTATAATATTGATCATTAAGCTTTTCGTGCTCAACAATTAAAACATTTGTAGGTTTTAAAAGTGTTTTATAGTGATTTACAATAGCTCCTTCTTTTTCTTTATCAAAAGAATGTGCAAATTGAAACATCATTATTGATGATGGGAGATATACTAAATCGCCTTTATCAAGCATTTTCTTCGTCGCTTTCTGGAGGCGTTTGTGGGGTTTGCTTTTCAAATGAACTGCTTTTTAATTCTAAAAGTGCTTTTTGATATCCCAAAAGAATTCCATATGATTCTTCTAAACGAAAATCAATCGATATCATTGATTGTCTTATGTCTTCAATGTTTTGTAATGTTTTAATTACGTTTTCTTTTGTAGTCAAATTTGTTTCCGCTTCAACTAAATCTTTATCTAAAATGTGTTTTAAAATATTTTTGGATTCATTTAAAAAATTTGAGATTTTTTTTGGAATTTCTTCCAAATCGATTGTATATGATATTTTAACTCTTTGCACAATAATTCCTTTTACACCTTATTATAACAGTGTTTAAACCGTTATGTCAATAACTATTTTTATTTCTTTTAACAAAGTTTGTTATATCGCAGCAAGTATGAAGATGTAAACGTCTTAAAAATCATGGCACCGTCAAATCCTAAACTAGTTGCTGTCCGACGTACAGGGCGGCGAGCCCTAAAACAGTTGTAATAATCATCCAGATAAGACGAGTAGAAGTTTCTTTCCACGATTCAAGTTCTCGGAGCCTTGCATATAACCCTTCATCCGGATTATAAACAGCCTCTTTAATTTTGGCAATGTCTTCTCCCATTTCATCTTGTTTGTCAGTTACAGTTTCTAATTTTTGCATGATTTGGTCAAACTTTCCATTCATTTCAGCAAAAGCTACAGCATCATTCTCCATGAAAAAGGTCTCCTCTACTAATAAATAGTTTGAATATTAGTTATCAGATTCTATAATTGCAAAATTTGTCATAATAAGTGTTGAAGCTACTGAGGCCGCATTCTGAAGCGCACATCTGGTGACTTTAACAGGGTCAATAATTCCCGCATCTAACATATTTACTAATTTGTTTTTGGTGAAATCCCAGCCATTGTTTTTATCAGAAGTTAATACTTTAGAAAGAATTAAATCTGGTGACTCTCCAGCATTTAATGCCATTTGGCGTAACGGTTCTTTAACAGCTTCAAAAATAATGTTCGCACCAAGCTGTTGAGTCTCATTTTCAACATCAATGTTTAAACCCTGTGATACTCTGATTAATGCAATTCCACCACCCATTACAACACCTTCCTGTTGCGCGGACTTAACAGCCTCTAAAGCATCTTCAATTCTATGCTTTTTTTCAGTCATTTCAATTTCTGTTGGAGCGCCCACGTGAATAATTGCTACGCCGCTAGCTAATCTAGTAATCCGCTCTTGAATTACGCCACAATCATGTAGTGACTCCGTTTGTTCTATTTGCTCTTTAAGTGTTTCAATTCTTTTTTCAATTTCTTCGTTGTCTCCGTTGCCTCCAACAATTGTTGTTATACTATTTGTGGCCATAATTGTTTTAGCTGTGCCTAAATGTTGTAGCTTCACGTCTTTTAGCTTCACTCCTGATTCAGGTGTAATTAACACTGCCCCCACAGATATTGCCAGATCTTTTAGTACATTACGTCTTTCTTCCCCATATCGTGGGGCTTTAATTGCAGCTACTTTTAACGTGCCTCTTAAAGCATTCATTACTAGCGCGGCCAGTGCTTGACCTTCAATATTGTTAGTAATGATAATAAACGGACGAGCCTCTCTTGCAATCACTTCTAAAACAGGCATTAGTTCATCAACGGCATCAATTTTTTCGTCTGCCACTAAAATAAGTGGGTTATCATATTTAACAATGCTTCTTCTTTCATCTGTGATAAAAGCAGATGCTGCATATCCAGAATGAAATCTAAATCCTTCCATTATGTCTAAGCTTGTTTCATTCGAACGAGCTTCTTCAATTGTGATTGAGCCATCTTTGCCAGCTAAGTCAACTGCGGTGGCGATTAATTTTCCAATAGTCTTATCTCCGTTAGATGATATTGTTGCAATGTGAGCAACATCTTCTTCTGAAGCAATTGGGCTAGCTACAGATAAAAGTTTATCAACGATTACATCAACTGCTTTGTCAATGCCTCGTTTTAATTCAATCGGGGAAGCACCAGCTATTAAATATTTTTGGGCTTGTTTCAATATCGCGCGCGTTAATACTGTCGATGTCGTAGTGCCATCACCAGCGTCTGTGTTGGTTTTTGACGAAGCTTGTTTGATTATTTGCGCGGCTGTGTTCATTACAGGGTCGCTTAACTCAACAAAACTTGCAACGGTTACACCATCTTTTGTAATAATCGGATTCGCATCTTTTCTGTGAAGAATAACATTTCGTCCCCGCGGGCCTAACGTTGAAGCTACGTTGTCTGCAACAACGTCGATACCACTTATTATTTTGTCTTGTAGCCGAGCACCATGGCTATAAATTTTTTCATTCACTAGTCACCTTCTTGATTGGTATATGAAATTATTCTTGATCGTCTTCTGGCGTTTCTTTTGTAAGTTCGCCCATTGTTTCTTCAATGGTTATAGCGTTTTTAACTGCTGCGTCACCTTTTCTCAGTGCCGCGGCCCTTTCTTTAGAAATGAAATAAAGATTAACATTGTTAGAAAGGTCGCCAACAGCTTGAAAAAGACTTGTAACCGAGTCGTTCAAAAATTCTATGTGCTGTTCAGCCGCTTTATGCAAAGCTTCAGGGCTCACCTGTAAATTTCCTATTTCTTTCATTCCTGTTGCAGATTTGGCCTGAGTTGGGGTCAAGTACCACGTTGTCTTTGTTTGGCCTTCAGTTATAGGAACGGTTTCTTTTGGCGCAGGTTCTTCCGGTGTCGATTTTTCCGGCGCGGGTTCTTCGCCATGTAATGGCCCGGGCGGCTGTGTGTATCCAGCCGTTCTTTGCAAGTAGGGATACAATTCTTCCCAAGAATTTAAGTTTCTTAAAAAGTTAAGAGAGTCTGCCGGTCCCATTTCTTCTCCGGTGTCAGGATTTCTAATATTTTTCAACTCCAACATTTTAATATTTCGGTCACTACTCATTACATTTAAAATGTTTTCGCGACCCAATACAAAAGTGCTTAAAGTGATGGCGCTCACTGCCTTTCCTTCTTTGGTTTTATAGGCGACGACATATTGCATCCCTTGTGGATAATCATCCATTGCATCGACAAGGTTAGTGTAACTGCCCTTAATATCTCCACCCTTTTTTAACATTTTTAGGCTCATTGGAATATCTTTTGACCCTTTCCAACCGCTGAATGCCATAATGTCCTCAATCGGAAGATTTCCTTTTTCGGTGGTGGGGTCATCTACTTGATGACCCCCGAGTAATGCCGCCAAAAAGCCTTCAAAAACAAAACCTGCACTTGAAGAGCCGAACGCGTTTAAGCAGGCAGACAAGCTTTCCAAAAGGATTAAAGTGGAAATAATTCGACGCGGAGAAGTAATTCGGCTTTTTTCTTGTTGCAAATTCTCCAAAAATTTAATTTTTCTTTCCAAGCTAGCTCCACCTCCGACTTGTCGGAAAAGAACTTCCATTTGTTTTCTAGCTTCGCTGTTTGGTTTCCCCCATGATTCAGACGGAACAAATTTAGGTAGGCTTAAAACTAATTTTTCTCCTTTTGAAGACCCAGCACTTTTGTTTTCATTGATAAGAGATAATTTTTGTATTAAACTTAATTCTTCTCGAATTAAATTTGATAGTGTGAGTATATCTATTTTTTCTTTAGGTTCAAAATAATTTTCAACTAATTTGTCGAATTCGTCCATATTATAATTAGTCCTTTGTTTCTCTAAGGTCTTTTAAAACTTGATCCCAATCTAGATTAGCTGTATCCCATTTTCCTCTAGTCACGTGAAAATGATTTACAATTCCTTTAAATTTTCCTTTTTTTGTTTCTGCGTGTTCTGCTCTTAAAACAGTGCCGTCTGTCGCCATTGGCATTGCAAGAGGTATATCATAATGTTTACACAAAGTCTCAACCAAAACTTTATATGCTTCTATCTGTATAGGATAAAAGCCTAAACATTCTTTTACTTTTGTGCCATGCACTTTTACATTCTCAAGCAATGGTCGATTTCCGAACCCTTTCTTACGATAATAATTTTGATATTTTGTATATACAGCGTTTGAAATATCAACTCCAATTGCAGCTTCATTAACTTTACGATTTCCAGCGTGCCATCCTATATTTTGAGTATCGACCATCTGATATATCGTGCCATCATTATCAATTGCAAAATGGCTTGAAATCCCTTTTTTCTCCAATACTCTTTTGCATGAAGCAGCGGATAAACAGACATCATAATGTGTTACTATCATAGTTGGTTGTCTATCGTGATTTGTAACTGTTTTATAACAATCTGTTGGTAATGCTAAATTATCTTTATTTGTGGTGTTGACTACTTTGTCCCAAGCAATTTCTACCATTTTACTATTACAAACAATATATTTTTTGTTGTCCGCGGACTCTTCGAGTTTGTCTTGGATTAACCCAACAACAGCTTCTCTTTCTGTGAACGCCCTTCTAAAAGTCATTGGGCCACAAAGCCCATCTACATCCAAACTGTACTTTGTTTGAAATTCCATGATTTTATCAATCAAATCATCAGCAAATTCATCGGCACCAAACCATGAAGGATCCCACCCAAGCTTTTCCGATGACATCTTGTTATAAAATATTTTGTTCTTAATAGGCATTATTATAACTCCAATTATATAATTTCGTCTGCGATTCCAAGTTCAACAGCTTCTTTAGCAGTTAAATATACGTTAACTTTTCTATTTAAAAGTTTTTTTAGATAACGTTCTGTCATATCTGTTTCTTTAACTAGCGCTTTTATATGTTGTTCTTGAATCCATCTAATTTCGTCCATTTCGTTCTCAAGATTATGTATTGGACCGTATTGGCCACCAATAACACTATGTAGCATTACTCTACAATTTTCTCCAATTTTTCTATTTCCTTTTGTGCCTGCTGCTAATAATAGTACACCCGCTGACATTACTTTCCCCATACCAACAGTGCGAATCTCGCACTTTTCACGAACTAATTTCATTGTGTCGTAAAGGGCGAACATGTCTGCTGCAGAGCCACCCCATGTAGAAATATAAAATTCAAAAGGCATATATTCTGTTTTTATAGTCTTTGAATTGAAATCTTCAGGATCTTCTTTTATTTCTTTTTTCCCCAACTCTGTGAGAGCTAACATGGCATATGTTAGTTCTCCTACTTTTTCTTCTTCAATCTCGCCATATAATCCTATTGTTCTTAATTTTGGTGGCGCAGGCTTTTCGCTTCCCTCTATGACAAAAAATGGCAGATCTTCAGAAATCATTTCATCTTTTTTTGTTTTTTTCTCTGTAGCCTTTTTCTTACGGGGCATTTTTACCTCTTTTGTTTTTTGTGTTAATCATAAACTTAAATAGTGTGCGAGATACTTCCACTTTCGTGTTTTTTTTCTTCGCTAATAACAGAAACTTTTCCTTCAAAATTCATATAAAGTTTGTCGTATTCCCAAAAAAGATCAAGCTCTTTTTGTAAAAACTGTCTTATTACTAAAGCATATATTTCGACTTCAGTATCTGTGAACTGCTCTTTATTTTTTTGACCTAGGCACCATTTTGCTATAGAATAAGCAGTAAATATTCTTTCAGCATAAATTACATTTTCCTTTGTTTGAAGAAAGTTTTCTTCGCTTACCCATCTTAAAAATCCTTTTTTTATATCTTTCATTATTAAACTATAGTTTTTAACGTTTTTTAAGGGATTTTTTTAAAACGTTCATTGCTTCATTCCAATTCTCAAATTTAACAACCCTTTCAAATCCTTTTGGCAATGCATTTTTAATTTTTGTTACTGAAGATTCTTTCCATTGAACTAATTTTTCTTCATCAGATTTTTTTGATTCTTCAACTAATTCTTCAGACATATCTGCTTCTTGCATAGTGAGATATTTTAAAGGCCTAATAAATTCAATACTCTCAGCTGTACTATATAATATTTTTAAAGCATGTATTTGGGTTTCTTTAACATAAATAGCTGCATATCCTATACCGGCTAGTTTTGATAAGAGTTGGTAGACTAATGCGCCACCTAAGAACCAAAGAAACTCATACATTTTTTTTACTCCTGTAAACTTGTATCAATTCATTATAACAAAATTTATATTTTTTTTCAATAAAAAAGCGCCAAAAATGACGCTTTAGAATTTTAAAAATAAATATAATAATTTATAGTTCTTATTTTACTTTTCTGAGATTAATCGGCGCGCCACTCGTTTGGCAATTTCATTAACCAAATCTTCTTCAACTGGTGCACCTTCTTCGTCTTCAGCGGCTTCTTCAAGTGGTGCTTCTTCGGTGGGTGCTTCCACAGGCTCTTCTAAGGGCTCTTCTAAGGGCTCTTCTAAGGGCTCTTCTAAAGGTCCTTCTTCCGGAGCTTCCATCTCTTCGCCGCCTTCTTCAACACTAACAGAAACGCCAGTTTCGGCCTCAATCGCATCTGCGATTGCGTCAACCAAGCCCATAACATCTACTTCTCCAGCGGATGCTTCTTCAGCAGCGGGGTCCTCTAAAGGCTCGTCTAAGGGCTCTTCGGCAGGAAGTTCTTCCGCTGGCTCTGCTGCGACTTCTTCTTCTTCATCTCTTTGCCAGTGTTCCATTTCTTCAAGTTCTTGAGGTGAACTGTTAAAATAGTTCTCTGTTAAAGCGTCAACGCCTGCTAGTTTCATAAAACGACGTACGGCAACTTCGTTTAATAGTGTTTTTTGGTCACTCATTTATTTATCTCCTATCTAAATGGATAAAATGCTCACACCAATAAATAGTAGTTTTAAACTTTAAAACCCCATTATATTATTATTTTTCTTAAGCTTCTTTAATATGCCATCTTGAATTTGTTTAACTCTCACTAAACTAATGTTTAAACGTTTTGCAGTTTCTTCTAAGGTTAAGGGACCATGTTTATTGGCGGTTACAATCGTACAATTCAAATCCTCTTTGTAATCATTCCAATACCTACATTTTTTTTGTGCACATATTATATTACATGTTTCACATATGTTATAACAATTCATAATTCTGGATGCTCCTGTTCTAATAAATCAAATATACTTTCAATGTCACCTTCGTTTAAGCCAAACTTTTCGATTGTATGGCTAGCTTCAGTGTGCATTTTGTTAACTTTGTTTCTTTTACTTTTTGAAATATTTTTTTGTTTTTTTAATTTTTCAATAAATTTAAGCACATTTTCATCATTTTCAATGTAACCGGTGATCAATCCTCTAAAAAATTCTGTTTGCCTTAAATTATCGTAGTGTAGCCGAATTTTTAATTCGGCATGCCGTTTGTCTGTATCTGTAAATACGACGCGTTTTACGGTGTCTTCGTGTTGCAATTTATTCACCCATCACCTTAAAATATGTGTAGTGCTTTCAGTCTGTCCTGCAAATGTTTGTTTAATAAACTTTGCTTTTGTTTGTAATTCTTTTATCGTACGTACTCCTGAATAAGATAAGCCTGATTTAACACCGTTACTTAAATCTTCTAATACGCTCTTCACTTTCCCTTTGTATGGCACTGTTGTGGAGATCCCCTCATTAAAAGAACACTTCCCTCTCCAATCAAATTGAGCCTCTTTGCTCGCCATTCCTCTATAAACTTTAACTTTTGTATTTAATACCCCTATCACCATATCGCCAGGAGACTCATCAGTACCAGCTAACATTGAGCCAAGCATTACAAAATCTGCCCCCGCTGCTAAAGCTTTTACAATATCACCAGACGAACGAATCCCGCCATCAGCAATAATTTTTGCATCGCGATCTGACTTTGCACATTCAAAAATGGTATGAAGCCCTGGTACTCCATGCCCCGTTTGAATTCTTGTAGAACAAATAGAGCCTCCCCCAATGTTGCAACGTACGCTATCTGCACCCCAATCGGCTAAGTCATTAAACCCTTCCAGTGTAGCTACGTTACCAGCTATAATATGTACTTCATCATCAAGCAAATCTTTTATAGATTTGATTGCACGTTCCATTAATCTATGATGACCATGAGCAACGTCTATACATAAAACTTTTGCACCACTGTGGTTTAAGCGGGATGCCCGTTTTAAATAGTCGCCGGTAACTCCGACCGCAGCACCTACATAATCTACATGCTCCCATGTTTTTTTAACCATTTCACATTGTTCTTCAATCGAGTTATAACGATGAATTATTCCTAATGCGCCAGCTTTTCGCATAGCAATTGCCATGGCTACAGCAGTAACACTATCCATTGGTGCAGATATAACAGGGAGATCTAAACGTATTTTTTTGTCTAGAGCGTTCCCAACATCTATTTCACAACGGCTTTCAATGTCTGAATATTGTGGCACCAACAGAACATCATCGTAAGTTAAAACTTCTTTAAATTTTTCCATTCATTACTTTCCAATTTTCTTTTAATAGTTTAAACGGCACTGTTGTAATACGTGAGTCGCCAGAAAATAATACCCTTGCCCATTCAATTGGATGAGTTAGCGAATCAGAATTTTTGCCTACAAAAGTATCCAATACTAAAGCGGTACTCTTTGCTTTTTTATGTTTAATTAAATCACCGATTTTCATTTTTTTTCTATGCGCTCTTTAAAGTCCTTTACGATGCCAATTGCTTTTTCCCAACACTCAGGGCAATATAAATTAACTTTGCCCTCTTCTTGTCGAACAACAACATACCATGAAAAAACTTGTTCTCGATTTTTTTTATCGAAAGGGTCTTCACACGTCAAGCATTTATTTGGAACTTTGTTAAACAAATTTAATTTTTGATTTAGCTTTTTTTCAGCTGCTTTTTTCTTTTTTAACGTATTTGTACGTTTAATTTTTTTTCCTAATGACATTATTTATCTCCTGTTGAGCCGAAGCCCCCATCTTTACGTTGCGAGTGGAAATTTAAAAATTTATCGGTTTCCACTTCTTCGATCCCACAATGAATAATGGGAATCATAACCGCTTGTGCAATTTTATCCCCTGTTTTAATCACTTGCGTCTTTGTACCAATGTTGTGTAAATTTATATAAACTTCTCCGTCATAACCCGGGTCAATAATACACGCCCCCACAAGTAGCTGCTTCTTATATGCTATACCTGATTTGTTTTTAATTTCAAGCATATGTCCATAAGGTATTTCCACTTTGATCCCTGTAGGAATTAGCCGAGAGGTTTTGGGTGGGAGGTGAAAATCTTTGGTTTCATATAGCTTTTTTTCATCATTCGGGCAATAAAACAAATCCATCCCAGCATCCATTTTATAAGCACGAATGGGCAACTTCGCTTCCGGTCGAATTTTATAAATTTTTAGTTTCATTTGAACCCTTTTATCATTTTATTTGGCAAAATATTAAATTTTTTATTCCTAATTTTTATTTCCTCTAATAAGTCTTTTTTGTTCGAAGGAATGAAATCACTCTTAGCAACATTGCAACTAGAGCAAGATGTAGCTAAATTAGAAGCAATATCTTGACCACCTCTACTCTGAGGTACTATATGATCACAATGCAAAATTATATTTTCACTATTCCATGTCGCTTTACCGCAATACACACACCTAAAATTATCCCTATTAAAAATATACCATTTATCTGTTTTCTTTTTCAGAGATCCTTTGCCATGTTTGCCGCATTTTAAACAATGTTTTTGAGTATAACTCTTTATAATATATTTTTTTTTGCAGTTAATACATGTATCGTGCGTTCCATATTGATCCCAAATACTTCCATACTGTTTAAGCAATCTTTCTTTAGTGGTTGCAGCAAAACCATTCCAGTTAGAATTTTTATATAAACTTTCAAGCAGTTGTAAATAATCTGTAGTTGTGGTTGACATCTTTTATCCTAATAATTTAAAATTATAATATATGTTCTTTGTACTAAAACCCCATTGATCATCGTAATCCAGTTTTGCCATATAAGGGTGATTAATATGAATTCTATCTTTTTGACGCACACCCCAGCATTTAATATCAGTAACAGTAGAAGTGTTATCAAGAGTCCTTATGATCCAATATTCTTTTCCATACTTTGTTTTTTTCTTAATAATTTCTCTCGGAATAAACCAAGCAATCCCTAATTTAGAATCCCATTCAGCAACCGGAGGCACTTTAAAATATTCCAATTGTGATAATATTTGGTCTGTCATGACTAAATTAATTGGGAAAATACCAGTTAATGAAGATAAGTATTCAATTTTTTCAGGGTCTGTAAAATCTCCTTCTGGGGCATATAACTCGATATTTTCTTTAAATTTCTTTTCGCTTTTTGCTCGATCAACAGCGACGGCTGACCAAAAATGTTTTAACCCTGTGAATCGTTCATCCATCAAAGTATTTAAAGCTTGCGACCGAACAAGTACATCTAAAACTTTTTTATTTAATTTTGAATAAATAATGTCTTCATTAAAAAGAAATTCCTCAATTACGTTAAAAGGTCTATTATTTAAAATTTGATCAATTGCTTTTTCTCCAAGTCCCTTGACCGATGTTAAAGGTTGAATTAAAGTCTTTCCATCTTTAGATATTTCCCATACTC
>Ga0209434_1000871_pt1 | contig 13952 bp, 22 predicted proteins | sample ETNvirnome_2_300_FD_184068 | JGI IMG/M metagenome (GOLD analysis project Ga0209434, IMG submission 184068) | Marine viral communities from the Pacific Ocean - ETNP_2_300 (SPAdes) (version 2) | ecosystem: Environmental > Aquatic > Marine > Oceanic | place: Pacific Ocean | collected 2013-06-22
CGATCAAGGGGCGCTTGCAGGGGTATTCCTGTGCCTTTATGAACGGCTCTCATTAGAGCCTTGAGAGCATCCATCTGCACGGGGTAGAACCCTAGGTGGTCTGGTAATTTTCGACCATGAACATGAGCATTGGTAATCAAAGGACGCTTTCCATAGTCCCGCTTTTCATACCACTCCTGGTATTTGGGATAAAACGCGTTGCTGATTTCAACTCCGATGGAACGATCATTCCAAACCTTACCTCCCGCATGATACGCAACATCATTCATGTCCATAAATTGATAAATTGTACCATCGTTGTCGATAGAAAAATGGACACTGATGCCACGCTTCCGCAGTACTTTATAACAGATCTCTGATGACATGCATACGTCCCAATGGCATACAAAAAATTTGGGATCACGCTTGCGAGTCAGGCGCTTGTAGCCTGATCTCAATTTAAGCCCACCGCCTTCAAAAAAGAGTTTAACTTTCGGCCAAGCAATGGGATGATAATCCGAATTATAAATAATGAAAGACTCGGTATTGTCTCGATGAGCCATTGGTGCGTGGTTATCCCAGTTGGCTACGCGCTGATTATAAACGCGGCGATAGGTACTGGGGCCACATAGACCATCAGCAGTAACGTGATGTTCCTTTTGAAATTGTTCAATGGCACTGATGAGCTTGTGGCTGAATTTATCACACCCAAACCATTCAGGAGTCCAGCCCAATTTGGCGGCTGAACCTTCGTTATAAAAAATCTTATTCATTAAATTACCTCGTCTGCCAGACCTTTTTCTATCGCTTCACTGGACGACAGATAGACATTTACTTTCCTATTAATTAGTCTCCGTATTTGTCTTTTCGTCATGGCAGTTTCATCTGCCAAACACTGAATATAAGAATCTTGAAGGTTTTTCATCTGTTCCATCTCATTCTGAAGGCTGTGGAGTTCACCGATAGAGCCCCCGTTGACCGAATGAATCATGATTTGGCAGTTCCTTCCCAATCTTCGTTTTCCCTTGCTTCCCGCTGCTAAAATGAGCGTTCCAGCAGACATTACTTTTCCAATACCAATGGTTTCAATATCACAAAATTGTTTGCAGTGGTTCATCACATCATAAATTCCAAACATTTCGTGAGCCGAGCCGCCGTAAGTAGAAATGTATAATTTAATGTCCGATAGTTCTTTTCCCTTCGTAGGCTTCTGTTGCGCTAGAACGAGCAGAGCGGAGATCAAGTCGCCAGCCTTCTCTTCATTTATTTCTCCCACAAACATAATGCTCCGTTGTTCTGGCTCTTTGGAGAGATCTCCCAGAACGTCAGAAATGGTCGGATTTTTGTGCTCTTCTTCGGTAGATTCTTCCTCTTCAATCTCCGGCTTTTTCTTTTTCTTTTTTCCTAATGACTTCATTCGGGCTCCTTATTTCTTTGCACAAACTTATTTACATACTCTTCAAGTTCCTCCCAAGTTCCATATTCCATTAAATGGTCAAAGGCGCCGGGGAAGCAAGCCACATAGTTGCGCATCACCGATTGTTTCACGCTGGTAATGTTTAGTTGGTCAATGTATTTTTGAGAAGTGATGTTTTGTTGAGATCTTTTAGCTTCTTCCATCGCTAGATATTTGAGGTGTAATACCTCTTGCAGTCCCTGCTCGCTCGCTACAAACATGGCTGCACAACCTTGTTGGGTTTGTTTTAAAATGTTTATGGCGTGTCCAATACTGAGCAAGTAAGTCATGACCCACATTACCACCAGGCCTCCCAAGAAACATAACAATTTTACTAACATGTATTCTCCAAAAAAAAAGAGGGGATTGATCCCCTCTACATTATAACATACGTTAACGTCGTTGTCAAATTATTTTGTTCTACGTCGACGCTTGGTAAGAGCAGGGCGTCGGCGGCGTCGGGGAGGAGATGTTCCGAGAGCTTCTTTCAATTGTTGTTCAGCGCGTTTTGCTTTAAGTAGACGCTTTGCAACTCTTTTAGCTACTTCTTGCACAATCTCTTTCTTTCCAGGAATATACTGAATACCCTTTAGGGCTTCCATAATCTCTTCTTCCGCTTCCATGTCGAACTCTTCAGCGCCGAGGTCTTCGCCGCCCATTTCTACATCTTCAATTTCTTCTTCTTCGCCACCTTCGATGTCAACTTCAATGTTGAGAGCGTCAGCTACGGCTGCAATAACATCCATTGCAAGTTCTTCACGTGCTCCGAGATCAGCAACCTCTTCTTCGCCTTCGAGGCCGGCTTCGTCTTCCAAGCCTGCCATTTCTCCAGCATCTAGTTCGCCTTCGCCAGCTTCCATTGCTTCATCGTCTATTTCGGAGAACGCATCTTCGTAGAGGCTTTCGTTAACGTCAGCTTCATCACCAGGTTTGGATCCACGTTTCCCCGAACCTTGCTTAAGTTTTTCACCTTCCTTCGAGCCCCACTCTTCATTAATGACAGGCAAATTCGCCAATGTAGCAAAACGGCGGACTGCGGCTTCACTCAATATTTTTTTAGACATATACTAATCTCCTTAAAGCATTTTTCACTCTAAATAGAATTAAAAAAAATAAAAGAACCCAATTGAGTTAAATTTCTGGGTGTTCTTCGGCAATCAAATCAAAAATGTCATCGATGTCTCCATCTCCTAAACCGAAGTCATTCAAAAGATCTTCCGATTTCTCTTGGTCTTTCTTGACTTGACCCCTTTGGGCTTTGGATTGTTTGCCGTTTTCTTCTTTGTAATGTTCTATAAAAAGTTCCATCATAGGATCTTTCCCTACCACCGCCTGAACGCATGCACGAAGAAACTCTGATTGGGTCAAACTGTGGAATTGCATCCGCACCTTAAAAGCTGCGTGTAAAGTATCCTTAGCATAGAAGGTATACTTTTTTGTATCTTTGGCGTATTGATTTGGCATCAGTCGTTCTTGCAATCCTCTATGATTTTACGCGCAGTGTTCCAGCAGTCTGGACAATATAGTCTTACAACCTTTTCTTCTTCTTTCACCACGACATTCCAAGTCGTAACCATTTGTTTGTTCTTCTTATCATAAGAGGCAAGACAAGCAGAACATTCATCTGGCAAGAGATCAAACATTCCCATTACTTTATCTATTTCTTTATTGGGTTTTTCTCCCTTTTTATTTGACTTTTGTGCTGCTCGTCTTTGTGCCCTATTCATTATTTCCCCTTTCTTAAATTATCATAGATGTCTATGAGGGCATCGATATCTACTTCGCTCTTAAGTAAGCGATAGGCTCGCACGGTAAGACTGATGTCTTCTTTTGTAAGCCAGCCGTTATCAATGTATTCAGTCTTGAGTTCTCGCTTCTGTTCCTTATACGGTTCCATCGCGTCTTCAAGAGCCTTGACAGATTTAATATAATCTCCCATATGCTGCTCTTTTGATCTTGGTTCTTCATACTCCTCGACGATTGCCAAGGGTACTTGTGTAAATGCTTCGAATTTAGTCATGATGTCCTCCGTGAATAAAGCCAAAAGGCTCATCTGGAAGACCGACTTGTCCCGGCGGCAGGTCGCGGTTCCGAACGGAATATCGTTGAGGATGAGCGCCTGTTTCTAAATAATGTATAACAAGTTCGGGGTCATCAAAATCAACCGCCAATACAAGCCTGTCTCCAGATAGTCGCATCTCTACGCAATTGTAACTGGGATTATACGTGACGGTTACAACGTGTTGCGGATTAACCCAAACATTGTAAGCGTCACCTCTAAATTTTAAAAAACCCCTAGTATCCTCGAAAAATGTTTCATGTGTGCTCATAACGATACTCCTACTTTACTAACATCGACAGTCGTGGTCATGCAATATTTAGTTGCTTCGGCTATGTTACGAAACATTCCGGTCTGGATTCTTCTATCAGTAACAAGAGTGATGGTAAGAACTCCTCTGTTATCTGTGTTCATGTGAACAATATGCGCAGGGTTAACCGCCAGTCGATTTCCTTTAGTGTCAGTTATTTCTACAAAATTCATAATTCCTCCTTGTGGGTGTATAATTTTGCTTTTGCCCAGATGCCGATGATCGGCAGTGATGAGATCAAAGCGAAGAGGGCAGTCCATTCGCCATGACAATTTGTTAAATGCTCCATTGATCCTCCTAAAACTTGAAATTTTTCAAACCAAAATATTTGTTAAGTTCGTAATTTATTTCTTGTATCGATAGCGCCTGCACATAAGAGACATTGTTATAGTACTTCGAAAAGTCTATCGCTTTCAATGCATCTTTAACATCTTGTCTATCAATGTGGAGATACATCGTGGTAGTTTTACCTTCCACTCTCTTTTGTGTAATTTCTTTGCACTTGCCACAAGAATGACCGAACACAATCATTTGAAAATTAGCCCCTTCCACATAGTCAGGTCTGTTGACTCGTACTTTCTCAAAACATGCAGTTTGAAAAGGTTCGGGGTTCCCGTTGACCATGTGAAACAACGGTGTTGTTACTCTTTTGTGAGACAACACTTTCTTTTGTTTGGGGGTTATCTTTTTAATAAGCTTGTGATCGGGAACCTTGATGATCTTGCGCTTTTTCTTCTTACGTTGCCAGATCTGGAATACCGTATTCAGTACATCTTTTTTGGTGGTTTCACCATTTGGAAGATAGAAACAATTTTGTGGCATGTCAATGTCACCAATAAGATGAAAATTCCGATGTAAAGCGTTAAAAGTTGTCCACTTTCTCCAGGACTTTGGCACGAGATAACAGATGTATTCACAGTGTTCGGCAGCATGATTAAAAAATTGTTTTGCCAGCGAACTTGCCCGTCCAAATGGAGGGTTTGTGATGGATACCAAATTCTTGTATGCAGAAAAATCTGTTTTGAGATAATCTCCGGGCTGAACGAGCCAGTGAGCTGGGTCGATGTCGTAAGAGATAATACTACTGGTAGGTATACCAATACGCTGAAACCCTTCGATAAATTCCCCTGTGCCGCCACAAGGTTCCAACAGCGTTCTGCCTTTTAAATCAATGTGTTTCTGCACCTCTGCCAGACAAAGATCCACTACGTGCTTCTGAGTATAATACTGCTCTTTGCCCGTTGTTCGGGTATTAGCATAAGACTGTTTGTTCTTATGACCTGCTTTTACATTGTTTGTCATAGAACCTCCAGATTCTTTTTCAGAGATTCAAGATCAACGCAGGTGTAAGGATACTTAATTTTTTTGGATTTTTCTTTTCCATCGGGGGTTTTGTAATTATAATCTCCCACAGCTGGAATCAGATTCTCTATCAATAATGCTGTCGGAACAAACATAATTGTTATGTCTTCATAGTCTGCTTCCACATCCAATCCGCAAGTCAAAGTTAACATGTAATAGTCATCGGTGTACGACGCATCAAAGACTAATTTTTTAATTGCTTCTTGATCCTCACCAAGTTCTTTGATTGCGGTGATACCGCCATTAGAAGCAAAGAATTTTGAAGCACTAACTCTTGTGGGCGTGTTGTTACTGAATTCTTTATCCGTAAGACCCTTAACCTCTATTTGTTCTTCACCCCAAAATAAATCTGGTAAAGAATTGCCTTGACCTCCAGGAGTAATTTCACCGCCAGTGAGGCATGCGATCAAGTCTTGAATCCAATAATGATTCACTCTTCCGTTAGAGATAATCTGCGGCGAATAACGCCCTACTGTTTTTAGTGCTGCTTTAAATTCCTCATAGTTTTCTAATGAAATATCATCAGCGCGATCTTTGAGATCATTAATTGTAAAGATTTTATTAATTAAGTTTTTCATTGTGTCCTCCAATGTTTATTATTTATAATATAACTGATTATTGCTCAGTTGTCAAGTTTTTTATCCGATTATCATCCATTTTTTGTCAACCGATCCGAAAGTTGAGAAGCCCCACGTTTCATTGTACTTGGGATACTTCAGCACATAAGGCTTATTGAGATAGATAATGTCACGTTGAGGATCGATTCCCCAACATCGCAGCCTGGTGACCACTGAATTGGAATCGATGACATCAACTGTGTGAAACCATTTTTTATTTTTGGTTTTCTTCGTCGTGATCTTGATGGGAATGCACCAAGCAACTCCTAATTCTGCATCGTATTCTGACAATGGAGGAACCTTATAGTTCTCGATAATCGCCTTAGCTCGGTCGGTTAATACCATGTTAATGGGATAAATACCAGTTAAAGTTTGGGTATTTTGAATTATCTCGGCAGTTGTAAATGAACCCTCTGGTCGATACGACTCAATGTTTTCATCTAATTTCTTCTTGCTCTTTGGTTTGTCCACCACAACAGCAGACCAGAAATGTTTGTCTCCCGTGAACCTTTCATCAATCAAATCATCCATCGCAGAGGCTCTGCAAAGGGCATCTAAGGACTTTTTATTGAGTTTTCGTGCCACCACACCTCCATCAAATAAAAGGTGTTCTACGGACGTAAATGGACGCTTCTCGATGATTTCATCAATTGCCGCAGTCCCTAGACCTTTGATAGTCGTGAGCGGGGCCACCAGGGTAGTACCGAGGGAGATCCCCCATTTGCGCCCTGATGTGTTAATGTTTAAAGATTGAATCTTATAGCCCCACGACTTTGCAATGTTTATTGCTGCTTCTTTGCGGGACTCTGGTTCTTTATCTAAGAACGCACAAGCCCACTCGGCGTTGTAATAGGTAGCCAGCCAAGCAGTTTGGTAGGAGATGAGAGAATAAGCTACAGCATGAGATTTGTTGAAGCCGTAGCCCGAGAAGTATTCAAACTTCTGCCACATATCTTCGGCATCGCGCTTGGTTATACCTTTATTAATACACCCACGCACGAACTTGGTCATGATCTCTTCTTTCTTTGCTTGCTTAGAGGCATCCAATCCTTTCTTTGTTAGCAACTTGCGCAGCAAGTTGGCGTCATCAAGGTTAATGTTATCGCCTAGCCTGTGGGCTAAGAGAGCAATCTGTTCTTGAAAGATCATGAAACCGCTGGTTTCTTTTGTAATCTCTTCCACAATTGCATTCTCATACTTAATGGATAGAGGATCTCGGACTGCTTTTACGTATGCTTTGTCAACACCAGCAGAAAGGGGACCAGGGCGATAGATACTAGTAATCGCAGATAGATCAATGATCGATCTAGGCTGTGCTCTTTTCGCGAAGCTTTGTGCCCCTTTCTCTGTAAATTGGAAGATTCCCATCCATTTTCCCGCTTGGAAAATGTTTTTATAAACCGCTTGATCATTCAGATCAATCTTATCGGGATGTAAGTTCTCATCATAATATTTTTTAATGTCCTCAAAGGTGGGATTCTCAATGTTGTGATGTCTCTGGAGTATGCGCTCTATCGCTTCTTCCATCATTCGTAATGTTGCAAGACCTAAGATGTCGAACTTAATGAACCCCATTGGCTCAAGTTGTCGGACGTTCTGCCCTTCAGACCAGGGCGTTTGTCTCACACCTTTAGAAGCAATGAGTGGCATGTACTTATCAAGCTCTTCTCCAATTACAACACCGCCAGCGTGACGAGAAGTAGAACGAATTTGCCCCATCAATCCTTCAACGTGCGCCTTGACTTTTGGATGATCCAGGAAAAACTTTTGGAGTGTTTCCGAGAACTCACAGACTTCTTCGAAAGTTGGAGTATAAACTCCAGCACGAATACCGTGCTTCGCTTTGGCAAGAGGCATCGCCTCGACCATCATTGTGTTAGTTACTTTGTTAACTTCGGTAAACTCGATGTCATAGAACTTTGAAATGTCTTTGATCAAGGAACGTAACTGTAGCGTATTAAAATTCGAGATGGGAACCACAGTGTTGGATCCCCACTCATCTATGAGAATTTCTTTAAGAACCATAGGGTCAGAAACATCGTAGTCAATGTCAGGGTAATCCGTTGCATCGGCTCGTAAGAAACGAGAGAATAGCAAACCGTACTTAATTGGATCCACTTGCGTAATACCCAAGGTATAAGCCACCAAAGACCCTGCTGCTGACCCTCGCCCGGGTCCTGATAATTGTACTTCATTTGTTTTATCCGTTATTGACTTCATCGTCAAGAAATATTTCGAAAATCCTCGATCGGAAATAACTCCGAGTTCGTGTTTAAGTCTTTCGGTGTAGTCCACCCAATCGGTTGACCCTTGTTCGATAGAACGCGATGACAGAATTTTAAATAAACCCTCGAAGGATAGTTGAGATAAGTATTCTGCAGGGTGATGGCCAGCAGGTACGACGAAGCTAGGGAGGCGTACAGTATTATCAGGAAGAAAATTTTCAATCCTTTTAAAAGCAATTTCGCAAGTTTCCAACAATGACTGGCGCACCAAATCATCATCGTAAATAACATCGCAAGAAGTCGAGTAACGCTTGTAGTCTTCCCACATTTGCACACCGTTCTTTGGATAAAGTTCGTAACCAATTTCATCTACACCCTCCGGAAGTTCATCAGACATCCATTCAGGTTTTCCTTTCCCGAGCCAGCCTATCTTCTTATATAGTTCTCGATCGTTCCAAGCATCAGGAGTTGGGTAGTGAGAATCGCACGTTGAAACTAGGGGAACCCCGAACTCCTCGTGCATCTTGATAACATAATTATTTAATTCATGCTGTTCAGGAATTGCATTCCATTGGAGTTCTCCATACCATCGGTCTCCGAAGATCATACACATTCTGTGGGTCATTATTCTCATAGAATCTAAAACGGCCTCAGAACCTTCGACGCGGTTCTCCCAATAGCACCCAGCATAGATACCACCAAGACAAGCAGAGAGAGCAATAACGCCCTCGTTATGCTTCTCTAAGAGGTCAAAGTCTATGCGAGGCTTACGATAGAAGTTGTCGCCATGATAAGATTCTGACACCAATTTGAAAATGTTGTTAAGTCCGGTCTGGTTCATAGCAAGAAGAACAATATGTCTCTTGCGGTTCAATTCAGATTTGATGGACTGCTTTGATTCTGCCTCATTCTCGACGGTAGTTCCCGATCGGGCATCATCAATCTTTTTGGCCTTGTCTTTGTCGGCTCGGTGCTCTTCGAGTTTAACCTTCCAGTCTGCTACAGACTCGATGAAATATGCTTCAACGCCAAAAATTGGTTTGAAGTCTTTGCCTTCTTGTTTCATGCGTTTTGCATGCAGCACCTGATAGGCAAGACCATTCATATTTCCATGGTCAGTTAATGCCAGAGCATTGCTTCCGTTGCTGTGGGCATAGTCCATGTGCTCTTGGGGATGACCGAAGCCATCGAAAGGGGATCCAACCCCTGAATGGGCGTGTAGCCCAACAAAATCTATTTTATTCATGTGTCCTCCATGTGTTTATTTAAATTGTCTTTCGCCGAGGATTTGTACAGCCGGCGGATTACGGCGATATTCTTTCAGACTTTTCGGTTCTGGGATGATACCAAAAAAACAGTTATTTTTTCCCCCATTAAATGTCGTGTCACGACAAAGAATGTTACCTTCCTGAGAAAGAACTCCTCGGATAATATTAGTAGTGTGATCGTGATCAATACAAACACGTGTGGCTTGAGAGCCAAAACGATCACCTTTTGTGTTTGAATATCCATTATAGACTTCGGGGTAATCTGCTGGATGTTCTATTTTTGAAACACTTACAGTGCTCAATAGAACTTTCATTTCCTTGTCCGCCCAAAAATCATGTCCAGTTAAGGCGCACATAAAACCCTGTCTCTTGGCAATTAAATAAATTTCTTTTTTATTTAATCCGTGTCTAGTTTTTCCATTTCTTGTTGCCATGTTGTCCTCCAGGCTGTTTATTATATTTATAATGTAACGTGTTGCAGTAGATTTGTCAAGTTTTATTCCTTACTTTTCTTCCATTAATTCTAAAATCTCGTAGTACCTGGGTTCAGAAAAAAAGTCAATCCCATCAGTTTGCCCATCGATCTTTCCATCAAAGCCCACTCTTCTCATTTCTGCGATCCACTCGGCGCCGTGAGGTTCTACTTCAATGCCGTACTGTTCGAACACAGCGTGGTGGCACATCTCATGTAGCAGAACACCCATCAACTGTCGATCTGACAAGCCTTGATTTTGTGCTAAAAGGATGGCGTTAAAACCATGAGGGGTACATTGAAAACTCCCCAGCGTTTCATCTTCTAGATCCTTAGAAAAGACAGGAACTGTTCTATAAGCAGTGCCCCAATATTTTTGCAATAAAATATTAAAAACATAATTCCAAATGTACATTTATTCCTCCTCTGTACTTTCTTCTTCAATTTGTATAAGAAAAAAACTATATTCCCAATCCACCTCATCTATAAGAGGCCAATACACTTTTACAACATTAACTACACCATGCGATACCATGTGAACTTTTTTTAAATTAATGTCTATAATGATACCCACCTGGCGTCCCTTGTCCTGCGGGTCGTGGATCTTCACTAAATCACCAAGCTTAAAGATATTAGCCATCATCCAACTTTTCTATTTCCCCAAACCACACATCAATACGCAGCCCGTCACCCAAGACGATTTGACAATTAAAAAAATTAGTTTCTATCGTCTTGTTGTAAATCTCTGTCACCACTCCCATTTCGCCTGCAATGGCGCCGATTCCCATCCACTCTACATCATAACGTAAAATTACTAAGTCGCCCACGGCAACATTCGGAATAGGCGGAAACACCTAATGTTGGTTCCTGGTTCTCGCCGGGTGCTCACAGTAACCGAATTCTTCATTCTGGCTCTGCTTCTGCGTGAAGAGGGTAGCCTTGTTCACGTGCAAACATTTTGGTACTTGATACCTTAACTTCAGCGATTTGTTTTGAATACACCCCCGCAATGCCTCTACCTCCTTTATGAACACGCATCATAATACTGTATGCCTCTTGGGATCCTTTCTTAAATACCTCTGTAAGGATTAAAGTTACCAAATCCATCGGGGTGTAGTCATCATTATAAAGAACTACCTTATATTTCTTTGGGCGATCAATCTTTTGTCTATCTTTGACTAAGATATCTTTTTGTTTTTTAGTCATGCCGGATCTCCTATGGTTGTCCTAATAATTATAGCAGCCACTTTATAAGGGTCGCAGTTACCAGCGGGGCGCCGATCTTCAATATAGCCAACATAATCATTTTGTGCCATAGCATTGGGTACACGAACAGATGCGCCGCGATCCCCAACCCCCCAGCTAAATTTATCAATGCGCTGAGTTTCGTGGTCGCCGGTTAGGCGGTTCTCGTTCCCCTCACCATAAGCCTCAATGTGGCTTTGGTGTTTGGTTGCAAATCGAGACATCAAAGATTCAAGATAAGAAATTCCACCCGTCGTTCTCATTTCCTCAGTGCTGAAATTTGTGTGGCATCCACTGCCATTCCAATCTCCTTCCACAGGCTTAGGTGTAATGGTGATATCCCAACCATAGTCTTCGGCCATTTTGTAGAGGACATAGCGGCTCATCCACAGATCATCACATGCTTTTAAGGTATCGTCGTTGAAACACTGATATTCCCACTGACCTACAGCAACCTCGGCGTTGACGCCGGTGATGTCCATACCATAGTCCAGGCAACTCCACATGTGCTGCATAACCAAATCTCGTCCGACTACCTGATTCCCACCGACGCCACAGTAATAAAGCCCCTGGGGTTTAGGATAGCCGCCGTCGGGGAAACCGAGGGGCTTAAAATCTTTGGTAATGAAATACTCTTGCTCGAAGCCCCACCAAAATCCTTTAGCTCGATTGTAATAGCGCCCAAGTGTTTCTCTTAAATTGGCACGATTATTAGTTCTGTGAGGTGTCCCGTCGGGGTTCATCACTTCGCACAAAACCATCACGCGATGTGTATCAGCGCCATAGAGGCGCACGGGCTTAAGAATACACTCTGATTCATCTCCGGGTGCTTGTCGAGTGCTCGAGCCATCGAAGTTCCATTCTGGAATGTCTTCCAGTTGCATGGGAGCATCTGAAACCCGCTTCATTACTTTAATTTTACTTCTTAAATTTGCGGTACGATATCCATCGAGCCAAACATATTCTAGAACTACTTTATTTTCCATTTTTATCTCCAAGTTTCTTTCTAGTGTGAGGAGCTATGGGAACAGCCTCGCCATCTCCGTCAATTCTGACGAAGACCATTTCGCATTTGCAAACAGAACGCTGGGTTCCATTATAAATGCTGTGTCTTCTCGCTTCGAGTTCTATCGTGAGAGAAGTGTTGCCAATTTTAAGGCAGCGTCCATAAATTTTAATAAGCTGACCTGGACGCACAGGTCTTTCAAAAGTTAAAGCCGAAATATGTTTTGTAACCATCCGCCCTGTATCGGCAATTTGACAAGCGAACGCTGCTCCTGCTTCGTCTATCCACGCAAGCATAATGCCTCCGAAAAGATTTCCGTGATAACCTACTTGTCCCCCCATTACATAATGAGTGGAGATTAGTTGCATGGCAGATAAAGAATTCATTCACTGTTCCGTTTCTTGCGGTAGTCAGCAATAGCCGCCTTGATTGCATCCTCAGCAAGAACCGAGCAGTGAATCTTCTGGGGAGGAAGCTCAAGTTCACTGGCGATATCGACATTTCGGATCTCCTGGGCGTCCTCGATGCTCCTGTTTTTCACCATTGTCGTCACCAGGGAGGAGGAGGCTATCGCTGAGCCGCATCCGAAGGTCTTGAACTTGGCGTCCTCGATGATCCCGTCTTCGCTGATCTTCAGCTGAAGCTGCATCACATCTCCACAGGCTGGGGCGCCCACAATACCTGTACCTACTCGAGGGTGAGTACGATCTAGCGATCCGACATTTTGGGGATTCTCGAAATGAGCTATAACTTTGTCACTATATTTCATTCTATATGTCCTGTGCCGATTACTTCCCACTCCATGTGAGATTCGATGTAAGTATTCGCAGCATCCAGCGGCACTAGTTCCACGCGATGACGAGCTAAATGAACAGCCACCAAAGACCACGTAGGATACTGCAGGTATTGACCTGGGATTGTCATCATTCCACTATCTGCGGAAGCACAGGAAACATATCCTAGCATTTGTGACCCATCACTACTATAAACCACAACTGTAATCATGAATGTTCCATCACTTCCCGACGGAGACCACCAAAAGGTTGCTCCTGATTTTCGTATTGGAGCAGCGAAAGCATAAGATGGTTCGACGTAAAGAAGCTCGAAGGGTTCGATAGAGTCGAAACCGTGATAGGATGTAAATCCATAGGATATTTCACCCGTCAACAGAATTTCGTGAACGGCATCTCTATCGTACTGGGGCTCTGTGATTTCTACAGAATAGGTATGGTAATCAACCAAATAGGCAGAAAACATATGTTGGGATCCTATAATCTCTATAGACGGTTTATAATCAATTGGAACAACTGCGGGTTCAGTAAAAACCAAGTTTGTTACACACTGTCCCTGTTCAACAATCCAATCTGTATGAGATTGAGTAGTTTTCTCGTGGTATTGGGCTGTGAAAGTAACCTCAATTTCCTTCGGTTCTCCTACACAGACAGGACACGCCACCTGGCGTAAATAATAATGATGATAACCTCCGATGCCATCCATCGGTTCAACTGACGGTTCAGCCGAAGGGTTGGGACTATAAGTATCCACCACTATAATGGATGAATCTTCTGGATCATTTGGCAATTTGTTAATTGATACTTCCGTACAAGCAACGAGCAAGAGGGCTGAAAATAATCTCATTCTTCCCCCGTTTGTGTCCAAAAATTGTAACCACACACAAGGGTAAAGGCTGAACACAGCACACATAATCCCCAATTTTCTAATGCATAGCATTGAGCCGCAACAAATAAATTTATTGCTGCACAAATGAAACTAAGCCATTTACTATTTAAAAAGTTTTTCATTTTTTATTCCTCCATTTTAAAATCTAAGCGGGTGATGGGATTCGAACCCACGACCTTCTGATTGGCAACCAGAGGCTCTACCACTGAGCTACACCCGCAAAATGCTGACACCCACCGAAGCGGAAACCTTATCACTGAATCTTACAGTGGG
>Ga0209434_1000872_pt1 | contig 13936 bp, 12 predicted proteins | sample ETNvirnome_2_300_FD_184068 | JGI IMG/M metagenome (GOLD analysis project Ga0209434, IMG submission 184068) | Marine viral communities from the Pacific Ocean - ETNP_2_300 (SPAdes) (version 2) | ecosystem: Environmental > Aquatic > Marine > Oceanic | place: Pacific Ocean | collected 2013-06-22
CTGCCTGACCACCAGCGCCGCGACCTATCTGGATGCGGGTGCCCGGGTCCTTCTCCTCGTCCCTCTCCATACGATCCACCATCTCCATCGCAGTCGCTCTCTTGTGCGATGCAGCGGAATGACTCTCTTCCTCGCCCAAGGCGTAGCTCTCTGCCAGGTCAAGGACCGCTGGGTAGAACTGCCTAGGAACAAGAGGCGCATCATTCTCTAGCCTCATCTCCTGCGGAGTTGCGAAATAGGTCATGTCCAGGATGTAGTTCGCATCCGGAGGCGGCCAGAGTCTGATGTGGTGAGAGCCACTGCTGATAAAGGCTCGGCCCTGGTGCTTCGGAGCCAGGTTGCCAATCGACACACTGCCAGACTCGTAAGCGCCAGTGGTGTCAATATCTCTAACGGCCCAGCCAATGCTGGCATCAGCAAGTATGTCTGTATCCGCAACCGTCCCGAACGAGTCCGCGTTGGCTAGGTGGAAGAACTCCTGATTGCTTGCGCCCCTGCCCACGCTGACAGAGCTAGCCCGAGTCCTGTAGAGGACCACACCGTAGTCGCCTCGAGCGGTCCACGTAAGGTCAACCGCGTTGGTCGCTGCCGTGACCTGAATCTCCACCTCGTCCGAGAAGGGGCCCACCTCCATCGTCTTGGTGTTGTAGTACCGATACTTGTACTTGTAGTAGCCGGCAGCAAGACCTCCTGCAGACGTGCTGATGGCCACAGTAGGGGCAATGTCGGGCGCTGGGATGTGGTTGTGCCGCTCAATTGAGTAGTACTGCGGGTAGGACTCATGGTCCTTGATGGTCAACGCCTTCATGTCCTGCGGGAGGAGTCCCCTTTCGGTCACATGATGGGTGAATCCGTTTCCAGTACAGACGACGGACTCAATGCCCATTGTTCCCTCTGGAAGAGGGTACTCATCGTAGTAGATAGACCAGTTCTGATTGACGGCGGTAGCCCCCGCATATCGAGCCTCAAGGATGGCCGAGGTTGCCAAAGTGTGTCCCGCAATCCGATAAACGACGCCATCTGGGCCAGCAAAGCGAGCTCCAGCCCTTGTCTTGGAAATGGTGGACAGGCCCGTAACAATGAACTCGTTGTTCTCGACTGTTGCGGCTGCTCCAGTCTCTGGGGCAAACAGATTGAACTGGAAGGTCTTTCTCAACCAACTCCAGTTCTGACGCCGACCACAGATGGTCATGTAGGCGTCGTTGATGAAGTCGCCTAAGCGGGCCTCATTGCCGTCGAACCCACGCCTTCGACCCAGGCGCTTCTTGAGCGTTCCGTAGTCCATCCGAGCCTCCTAGATAGCTCACAAGGGGACGAGCGGGGTCAGGCCGCCCGCCCCCTCAAGAGACTACCCGAATCTATCGACCCGGAGGTGCGTGTCGCAAGTACAGGGTTGCGGTGAGCTTCACGGTCCTGAGGTCCGCAAGACCGTCTGCCGCGACTCCGGTCTTGGAAATCAAGATGGCAACAGAGTCGCCAGGGGCGAGGTATGTCAGCAGCGGTGATGCTTCCTCAGGACCATCAATGTCCAGAGAGTACGGAAGGTCTGCTGAAATAGCAGCTGACTGGTTTGTCAGCGCAAGATTGCCGAGAGCGGTCCATGCCACAGCGGTTCCGCCAGCATTCAACGTCCCAACCTGGGCCGCAAACGTCCAGTATGCATCGTTATCAGCGGCAAGGCCGCTGTCTACAACAAGCTGAATCGCCTCAACCTTGTACATACCGCCAGCAGAAACAGAGGCGGGCGCAGTGAAGATGTTGGTTCTCAGGTCGGTCTGTGCGTCAACGCCTGAAGCAAAGTGTTGGTGCTGAAAACACACGGGAACAGCCATAAGCCCGACGCCGTGAACCTGGTTGCCGCCTTTGATGGCGTTCCAGATGGGACGACCGAAGCCTGAAGGTGCAGTTGCAGTAGCCATAATTCAATTCTCCTCGACCTGTTTGGGTGGGGGGCCGAAGCCCCCCACCCTCAGGCGTGTTGCCCGTCAGCGACTCTATGGCGACCGACGAGCGAGTTTGTTAGCCGACAATCCCAGTCGGGTTGTTGAAAATAACGACCTTCACGTTGCCTTGAGCGCCGTTAGCGACCAAAGCCTGTCCGTCATTAGCTGCCCCGCCAAACGGGTCAACTGTGCGGCCACGAAGAGCCGTCCACATCGTTCCCTGCTCAGTCGCATCACCAACAATCGTCCCACTGATGGCAACGTTCGCAGAGTCGTCGTTCTCTGACGATGAGGTCGCGTTGTTCGTGAGCGTGTACGCCACGGCGGCGGCAATGTTGTCGTCCGCAATGAACAAGTACGCCTCGTCGTCAATGTCAGAGCCGTCTCCATCGCAATAGGCGAGAGTTTCGCCGGCAACGCAGAAGGAACCGACGTCGCCAGGAGCCAGTGTCGGACTCTCCAGGACGCCAATCGTCGGAATGAGCTGGTCAAGCACTGTAGAGCCAGCAGTAGCACCCTTGTCAAACCGATAGGCTTGATAGACAAGGTCCTCTTCTGTTGCCGAAACTCGAGTGGCGATTATTTGACAGACATAACCCTTGGTGAGGGTTGCAGTCGTCTGGTTAGACGCTCCAACAACAATCTTTCTAGGAGAAGAAAGAGCCATTTCAGTACCCCTTTCTAGGCGCTGTATGCACCGCCAGCGAAGTTGAAGCAACCCTGCTCGCGGAGATTGTTTACGGTAAGGATGCCGTGGAACTTAGTCTTGGAAATCCAAGCCCACTGTTCCTGCGCCAGGCGCCAGTCATCCATGAAGAAGTGAGCGTTGGGGTTAATCCAAAGCTTCAGGTTGCCAAGGTTGGTCTTGCCCTGGCTCTTGCCCTTGACGGGGTCGAGCATTCCAGGCTCAAAACCGTGGCCCGACTGAGCACTCGGAGCGCCGCCGGTCAGGTTCAACATGAAGCCTTCGCCGCCGTTCTCCGTAATGTTGTAGTCAGGAATCACGCTCGCGCCCTTGAATCGGAGGCTAGTGAAGCCAGCGCTTCCCATGTCCTCGTCAACCAGAGCTCGCTCGGGACCGCACCACTCCTCGTAGCCGTCGTAGACAGCAGGATCGACAAGCATCAGGTCAGGACGACGTCCAAACTTGGAGCACTCGCGATAGAGCTGCGTCCAAGTCGGAATGCCCTGAGTCATGAAGCCGCCACCAATTGCCTGGAACTGGTTGTGGTGGTAGGTCAAGTTCTTGGCGACATTGCCAACGCTCGTGCCTGTCCCAGCCTGAGCTGCAATGGTCGAGAACTCAATCATTCCACGAAGACCATCGATGTCGCCGCTCACGCTGCTGGCAGTGTGGAGCTGCTCCTCGATGTAGTTCCGCATGGTAATGGCGCACTGGGTAAGCTCTGCATCGAGAAGCTTGCCAATCTGGCGCTTTGCGTTCTGGTTCAAGTCGACCTTGTCGCAAGCGACGACCGACTGGCAGGAGATTTGACCCCAAGCGTCCCAGATGAACGGCTTGATGAACTCGCTGTCAGCGGTATTCAGGACTTGACTGCCCTGATAGGTCTGAACGTTAGGGTTTTCGGCGTGCGCGAAGGGGATTCGTGCATACGGAGCGGCCTCAAGATGAATCGAGCCCTTCTTGTACATCGAGTACAGAAGAGGCGACTGCTCAAGGATAAGCCAAACAAGCTTCTCCCAAGAGGCTCCCCACGTAAGCGAAAACGCCTTCGTGTAGTCAGTAAGTGTGGTTGAAAATGGGGCTCCCATGTTTCCCTCTGTCGTCTAAGTCCAGCAGCCCCCTAACCAATCCTCGAGCCCAGGTCTGCATTTTGACCTAGAACCTTCTCTAGGATTTCATCCATCGACATCGTGGCTGTAGAGCCAAGTGGCGTCGAAGATGTTCCCGATTGGCTAGCAGGAGGCTGTGTCTCAGCCCGTCTCTTAGCGTTATCGATCAGCCGGCCCTCATTGACCGACCTAATGGCGCGCTCTCCTGCCAAGGACAAGGCAGCCCGATAGGACTCCTCTGTTCCAGACGACAAGAGATTCATGATGGTGGGATCATTCGAGTCCAGAATCTCGCGAACGCGACCCCGAACATTTTCATCCCGAAACTCCCGGTACTGATTCGCCTTCATATCCTCGAAGATTGTATTCAGCCGAGAGGCCTCCCTATGGGGAGCAAAGCTCTCTGCTACTACAGACAGCTGCCTCTTGAGCTGCTCAACCTCGCCAGCAAGCCTGGTCTCTCGGTCGCCCGAAGCGCCGCCAGACTGCTTTAGCTTGGCTTCCATCACCTCCAGAAGTGCTCCAAACCCGTCTCCGTCTTGTGCTCGTTCGGTAAACCGCTTCCGCAGTTCATCAACGGTAGGCCCAGTCTCCTGAGCTCCGTTGTCGGCCCCATTCGGCCTCTGGCCTGCCTGCTGTTGCGCCTGAAGCGCCAGGAAAGCCTGTTGGAGTTGGGATTGTTGCTCAGCCAGCCTCAACCTGTCCGACTCAATGTCTCTCCGCATATCGGAGACCTCTTGAGTCTTCTTGGTCAGGCCAGACTGCATCTCTCGGTAGATGGCAAGGTTTTCAGGCGGCAAGTCCAGAGGGTTTCCAGACCAGAACGACCCTGAACCGCTTTCGCCATCGCTTACGCCATCGGTTCCAGTTGCCCCAGGTGTCTCTACTCCCTGCTCGGTCCCCTCGGTGATCTCCGAAGGGTTGCCTGCGTCAGGAGCGACATCCTCAGTAACTGGATTGTCGCCGCTAAGCTCTTGGGTCACGGGTTCTCCAGTGTGCGACTAGGTGGAAATTCGTTCCCGAACTAGTCGCTCAAGTTCGGGACGCTTGATTGTTGGAATAACCTTAATCCCAAGCCTCTTAGCTTGGGACTTAAGTCCAGGCCAACTATCGCAGACCATCGTATCCAACTCTCCTACATTTGTGTCAACCAGCTTGTCTACCCCAGACGAAACTTCTTCTGTAGCAACCTCAGCTGTATCGGGCTTAGCTCGTGCCGCCTCCCAACGGTCAACGATCTCCTGCTCCCTATACGTCCGCGTTCCTGAATGAGACCGGCGCTTCCCAGAAGCCCCAGACTCTGCAAGCCCGTGCTTCTTCAAAATAGCCTTAGCCTCCTTCCTACTTACAGTCTTTCCAACCAAGCGCTCCTCAGGAGCGTTCTCGTGAAAAGTAAACTCATCGCCGCGACTCGCCTGCGTCTTCGCGTCCGCAATGAAGTCATGGGACATCGTGCCCCTTCGGTTGCAACGACCACACCGCATGAACAAGAACTCCTGCGACTTGGCAGCAACAAACCCAGCAACCGTCAAACCATTGGTTTGCTCGTGCTTGCACCTCTTACAACTAAACGTGTACATCGGCATTCAAAACTCCTTCCTAAAATTCTGGAACGCCTGGCTGCGGAGAGAAGCCCATCCTACCCGCCGCCGGAATTGTCAAAGATTCTCCAGTAGCTGGATTAAAGGCAGCCCCCTCTGCAATTGAAGGCCCGCCCTCTTCTGCAGAAGCCCCAGGAGGCGGAGCTGCGCCAGCCTGTGTAGCTGCCTGTCCAAACAGCTCAGCAAAGCTGTCGCGCATCTCAGGGCTGTCCTGCTCCCAGAGAGCAAGGGCCTTTGCGTAGAAGTGGGCAATGGCAGCTGGCGGAACCTGGGCTGCAGTTAGCGACTGAGCCGCCGCACCTAGCGCATTCATAAAGCCGATATAGGCCTGGCGCTCTGCCTCAGGGCCGACCGGCTTCATGCTACCTGCGTGAACACCTACGTCGAACTCTCCTCGGATGTCGCTCCTGGTGTACGAAACAGGAATGTCCTCTCCGCTCACCCGAACCCAGCGCTCAGCATCGTAGAACTGCTGCATCACCTGAAGCGTCTTCCTCGCAATCGTCTGAACGAACTTCTCAAACGTTCGGAGCTTGCTTTCCGACCTACCAGCGTGCATCGAAGCTCGATAGGAAACCTCAGTTGCAGACTTCGCTGAGCTCCGACCGCCACGAAGCGCCTCGTCTCCAGCGCCGACCTCGTTCATGAGTCCCCGAAGGATGTTCAAAGTCGAGATGGTTTCCTGTGGAAAGGCGGGGATAACCAGGTTCTTCACATCGCCCTGAACATTCTTACTCTTGGCCGCAACCATCTGGGGGAACGGGGACGCAAGTGCCGACTTAGCACTCTTGTCAAAAATTCCGTCCTTGTAGACGGTCTTGAGCGCCATGCTCGCCTCAAGGCCAGAAACAGCGCTGGTAATCAGCCGCTGAATGTCTCGGGCAATGGGGTTGATCTTATGAGCGAGGGAGATGCCGTAGAACTGGTCATTCACCTTCTCGAATCGCAAGTCCACAAAGGGGTAGCCCTCCATGTCGAGAGGTGACATGGCGTGCTTGAGGACCGTCGGTGAAACGCCAGCCTTCCCAGTCTGCGGGCAGACCCAGAGGATACGCATCTCCTTGACCTTTCGACGACGGCGCTTTCCACCCTCTCGAACGATGCGGTTGGCCCATGAGTGGTACCAAATCTCGTAGACCTCGATGTGTTCGGCCTCTTCCCTTCGCCAGACGTTTCCAGTTCCGCCCTCGTTCAGCTCATCGAGCGACTTGACCTTGTCGGGAACAAGCTTCGAGGTATTGCCGAACCGCTTGTCGTTCTTGACCTCGTCGATATGAATCAGATGCCGGATGGCGACCCACGGCATTCGAGAGATTTCGTCATATCCAGGAGGGAAGATGAAGTTGAACGGGCTAACACGAAGGATGGTCGCATGAGCTGCTGGACGGTCAGACGGCAAGCCCAGAGCCTCGAGCTGGTCTCGGATGGTGGCAGCTGCCTCGGTGTCCTCAAGCGGCTCATCTTCGTCTAAGTCCAGGTCGTAGTTCTCTACTGGAACGAACACGCCAGCCGGCTGATACGTGACCCTGGCAACGCCGGCAGAGAGGATGAGGGCATCGTCTAAGACCTTCTTGCATTCATTGTTGAATCCGCCCTCTTCCCACTCGTACATCAAAGCTGCCTGAGCAACCTTCGCCTTCCTCTCCGCATCGTCGTCTGCCGCAACTGTGCGCGGTCTTGCGAAGATGGATGGGTCGTTGTGGAAGATGTGGGGCTTTACGGAGTCGACTGCAGCAGAGACCATGGCAAGGCCTCGCTGGCCGTTGTCCATCTCGACCCCCATCCGGTAGGAGTCCATGAGGTCTCGCCAGTCGTCGAAGTGGGCCTTCCTGATGATGGATTCTGCAATCAGAACCCGCTCCATCAGCTCTGACGCATCCTCCTTCTTGATGGACAGCTTTGTGGGATCGAACTTCGCCATTAGATCCACCTAGACCCGACGCTGGGCTTTGAGGGCTGTTTCATAAGATCGCTGTCGTCCCAACTGTTGCTCTGGATGACAACTCCATCGCTCGAGACCTCGCTCAGCGAAGACCTGTTCTCAATATCACAAACACACTGCACCTGAAGCCAGGACATGACCAAGTCGTCATGTTCGCCAGGAGGCGCCCCAACCTTGACCCTCTTATAGTTCTCATCCCCAGAGACAAGAGCCAAGGAACTTGTCGCCTTCTTTGTGAGCTCCATGAACATCCTCATCTCCTTGACGAGGCGCGAGCTGCGAATCACCGGCATTCGAGAAGTGATGATGTCAATCCCCACATGCACCATGATGGGCTTCGTTGCGACAGTAGTAGACCAGCCAAACTTTGAATCAAAGGTTAGCGACTCAACCTGCTCCCGTTGGTACAAATTCCAATACTCCGTCTGTCGAATCCCCAAAGAGACCGCATGGCCAACGCCATTGATCTCCCACGACAGCAGAGCGTTGTTGTACATCAAGGCGATCAAGACCGCCTTAGATGATGTCAGCATTGCGTCGATTCGACCTCGATACTCCGCAACCTGAACCCTATCTACGACGCGAACAACCTGAATTGCTGTGTAGTCCCCGGTGGATTTCCCAGATGCCGGGTCGACCGCAACGACGTACTCAACGTCCTCCTTGGGGTTCTCCCAAACCCAGAAGTCCTCCGTACCGGCAACGGAACTTGGAGAGAGCCTGGGAAGCATGTACCCAGCGAGATTGATCCTTGAGTCAGGAGCCTTGACCTCTGAGTCGTCGACTATGTCGCCCACGAACACCGGCCCACAAACAGAGCCCGACTCGACAAACGCGAGGTCTGGCTCTGCAAACACCCGACTTGCGGAGAAGGCGAACGCCTCTTCTGGCTTGCCCGGGTACTCCTGCTTGAACAAGTCCCAGTCGTTCTGGCACTTATCCGACCAAGTCCTGTGGGCCCAATACGCCTGCTCTGGAGAGAGCTGGTACTCCTGAACCATCTCGACAAGGACGTCGTCAAAGCGAGAAACAAGATCTTCGAGGGGAACGCCAGCAGGCAGCGCCCTCTTGTAGTTCGGCATTGCATGCCACGGATAGAAGACTGCCTCCCACTCGCTGTCGATGGGGTTGCCCTTTGCGTCCGTTCCGTTCCAGGCCTTCCAAAACTCTTTGTAGAAGTAGCCGCCAGTTCCGTTCGCCGTAGACTCGAGCACCACCATCGTCTCTGGGTCGTCAGAGAGGGTCTGCATCAAGCCCAGCATGAAGGTCTCTGGGTCGTTCCAAAAGGCAATCTCGCTGCCGTGGAAGTAGTGGATCTCAAACCCACGGGTGCTGTGGACGTTGTCCGCAACAGACACCTCAAACCGAGAGTTCAGCCCAGCCGTCTCGTCCAGCGGGTGGGTCATCCACAGCTCGTTGTCGTTGTTTCTCCTGAGCTCAGGCTTCAGGTCTAACTCAGCCTTCTTCTCCGCTAAGACCGCATCGACATCTTCAATGTCTTTGACCTTCTTCTTCTTCTTCGACAACTTTCCCTGCCCCTTTGTCGGCAGATTGTCGTACATCTTCTTAGCCATCAAAAAGATGTTGTTCGTTGTTATTCGATCAACTGCGGTGACGAATGCGCGGCGATTATGGTTTGTAAGGCATTGGTGAAACATAAACGCCTGGGTGACCGTGCTTAGGCCCATGCGTCTAGCTTTGAGGACAATGAATCTGCCAGGTCGACCTTCTTCCCTGGCCCGCATGATTCGCTTATAGAAGTCCAGCTGGATTGGATTCAGCTCAAAGGCAACCGTCTGCCCGACCCTGCCGTGCATGCTTGTCTCTGGTCGATTAAGAACCTTGATGTAGGCAGAGGAGAAGGCGGCAAAGTCCTTATGCCACTCTGTCTCCGTCAGGCGCTCCGCAATCTCGCGAGAGCGCTTCTGGGACATTGCCTTTCTTGGCATTAATCCTTGCTCGAGGCAGTAGCCAGTTCTTCCTCAGACGGACCCTCGTGAGAGGACACCGTCTCTTCATTGACTTGGATAGCCTGGATGCGGGCAAGGATGGCCTTGATGGCAGACTCGCGCGCTTCGCCCTCGTCGTTCCGTCCGGCCTGCTCTGCCGCCAACATAGTCGTCAGAACCCCCATATCGCTCGTTGAGCGAAGGCGAGCTCGGAGGTCCACCATGTCAGGAAGGTACTCCATGACCTTCATTCCCTCATGGGCGTTCTTCATCACGAGCTTTAGACGCTTGACGTGCTCTATAGTTGCGTAGTTTCGATAGAGTCGATGCCCACGATTCTTTGCCCCAACAAAGACATCCATCAACGCCTCCTCGAGGGCCTCGGGCTCGGACATCGAACCCTCTTGGCGGTTCCTTCCGATAGTCGAGTAGCGGGTAAACCGAGTCTGAACTTCGCCGTTCAATAGGCAGGCATCGAGCTGAGATAGGGTCAGCGTCCGCCCAGTGATGAACTCTCTTCGGTTGGCCTCTTGGCTGCTTGGTTCGGTCACGAGTCCTCCTACTCAACAACAATCTTGGCGTAAGAGGCTGCCGCCGCACCCGGGCGGGCTGGGCGGGCTGGGCGACGTTCAACAACCCTTCTGCCCACGGGCGCTGCAGGCTTCGGAGCCGGGGCTTCCACTACGACAGGAGCGGGGGCGGGAGCCACCTCTCGGAGGTCGTCTCTCCTGGCTGTGATTTCGTCGAGAAGGGAACTTCTTCCCTTGCCTTCAAGTTCTGCTTCGTACGCCTCGGAGAGCTCGTCGTCAGACAGGCCATCTAGCGCTGCCTTGGCTTCCTTTACGGTCATACTGCTGGGGTCGAGACTCATGAATCCTCCTGTCCGAACCGGACTGTGACATTAGTCAGACAAGAGTACAACCAACTAAGTTGGTTTGGCTAGGTATGCTAGTTTCAGACGCGGCTTATGCCGGCGTAAGCCCGATGGGCCCCTGGGAGTTTCTCTCCTTCCTTTGCTTCTAGGGGCCCTGGGTCGACAAGCCGCCTCTAGAAGAAACCTGAATGTCCGCATACCCATCTCCTGAGCATTTCGCGGTGTTGATAACCACCTCCACCGACCCCCCCTGAAGCCCATACAGCAGTCCAATGGTTGCAGTTACTTAGGTTGTGGGTCTCCTCGGACACCCTAACCTGTTGACCCTTGATGAGTACCGCGTACTTACCGTTCTCAACCCTGCAGTTGCCCAATCACAAACCCCTAGGCGACAAAGGCTCTACTGGCGAGCCCTTGTCAGAGCATCCAGGGAAACAATCCCGGCGTCTTCGGGAAGCGGGCCTCGAGCGGCGAACAACTTCGGCCTATCGAAGTCTCGTCGCTGCGGCAGGATTCGCTCGCCCTCTCTAGTTGCTCCTCCGCCACGAAAACGGTCCTCGAGGTGCTGAACTCCGACAGACCAGGCTGGGTCCATCAACGCACGGTCGTCAAAGATGGTGGGATCCTTCTGTCGTGATGTTCTTCCCCATCCGGTGCCGCTCGCTCCAAACGGAGTATTCAGGTCAACTGCGGTTCGCTTGCCAAACAGACTCTCCCTCAGCTCCTCTTCCGACATCCTCCGAAGTCGGCTTCGTAGTTCTCTGGGGGTTCCCGCCCCCATCCCACGCTGCGCTTTCAAGAACTCGTAGTCCTCTGGTATCTGCTCAACCGGCACATGCAGGAAAGCCGCAGCCAGCTTGTCGGCGTCTTCTTGGCTGCGGATCCCCATTGCAAGCTGGGTTTTACTTGCCAACCCCTCTACGCCAATGTCTTCGCGAAGTGGTTGATAGGCGAGCTTCGGCTGCACGGGCCCAAAAATACTTTGCAACCTGGGCTCCACGTACTCGCGCGTCTTAGGCTTACTGCTTGGCCAGAGGCCTCCCCCTTCGTCCGTAAGGACTGCGGGCCTCACTGGCGCGTTCCTGGCGACCCGAAAGGCGTCTGGCCCTCTCCACATCGCCGCTATGGAGTCCAGCGCGCCGTACTCTGGATCGTCTTGCATGCCTGTGCGACCCGCGTACTCTCCGCCACTGCCCCCTGGAGTGACATAGCCGCCACCGCCCTTCCAGCCCCCTATAAGACCAGCAACCTTTCTTCCGAAGCCCTCGTCGAAGAAGTCAGCCATATCTACCTAAGACGCCTCAGGGCCCCTAAGGAGATGATGTCTCTGGCTCGGTCTTCTGAAGAGCCGAACTGCTGGAGGAGAGCCCTCTGTCTAGCAGCCTCTCGGGCACGAGTCTCTTTAAGGAGCTGCTCTCTCTCGCGGGCGCCCCCGATGACGGGGACGGCATATCCCGCAGCCCGACCCCTGGCATCCATATATTCGCCGTGAAGGCGGTCCCGTGCTTTCCCATAATCTGCAGCCTGGCCCGCTCTCGCCCCACGCTGCCGCAAGTAAGCATCCTGAACAGCCGGGTAGTAGGCGTCAACGGATGCCGGGTTCGCGTAGCCCCCGCGGATGTAGTACTCCTCGCGTCTTGGGGCGCCACGTGGTTCCAGCATAGAGAGGAACTGGCCAGCCCCAATTCCTGGGAATTCACCAAAGCGAGGGTCTATCTCCACCCTGGGACCCATCCCACCTGGGCCAAGAGATGCTGGGCCTGGAACGGGGGTGTACTCCTCTGGCACAGGACCAAGCTGGATGAGGTCTTTATAGGGAGGCACAGCGGCCTCTGCGGCAGCTAACCGTCGCAGCTCCTCTCTCTCGTCACGTTCTCGGAGTTGAGCGGCAAGGCGCCCCATCAGTCTCTCGTCTACTACTCCCTCAGCCATGTCTACCTCAGGTCTCTAAGTCTGGTGTTCGGGTCCAGGTCATACCCGGTTGCCCTATATTGCTCCAACAATTGCTGTCTCTCCATCTCGTTCTCTCGCTCTTTACGCTCAGCGATTCTCTGGATGAGTTCTGGAGAGGCCACTCCTTCATAGCCGGGGCCAGGAGGAGTGAACAGACCAGCAGACCGTGGGCGGGCTGATTCGTAGCCAGCCAGGGCAGAGCCTGCGCCAACAGCAGATCCAATGGCTGCGTCTGTAAGAATGCTGACTGGGCTAAGGGCTCCCTTGATACCGGACTTCAGGGCGGAGCCAATGCGAGACATCCGAGTTGGCGGAGCCGGCCTCGGACGATAGCCGCTTAGCTCACCTTCTAGCCGTCGCGCCTCATCGGCTTCTATAGTTATTTTTTGGGCTTGGTCTCGAAGCTCTGCCACTCTAGGCGTCCACATCTCTGGCTCAATATAGAGACCGGTTGACGGGGGGCCCCGGAATTGCTGTTCTGCGGCGAGCTCTAAGGGCCCGCCCGTCAGCCATTCTGGCTTGCCTGGCAGGGCGAATGCGGACATCTTGCCGAGGGAGTCTTGGTCAAAATAAACATTCCCCCTCAGGCTTCTGTTGTATGCCTCCTGCCCAGCTTCGGTGAAAAGGTCAGGCTGCTCGAATGAAGCAGGGAGGCCCCTGTCATCCAAGATGTTCCAGTTTGAGGCCGTGTCGGCGGGATGGAGGACGCGACCGCTCCGCCCCGGAGACAGGTCCTCTAGCGGATAGCCTCGCTGCTCTGGTGTGAACACCGGGGCATATCTGCCCCCGCGAAGAAGCTCATCGTCAGCCGCCGACCTCAGGCGATCAGCCTGGTCCTGGAGGGCAAATCGCTGGGCCCGAGCGTCTCCGTATGCGGCACCGGCTGGTGACTCAGCAAACCCTATTTCCTCTCCCACCTCAGGATAAGCGAGCTCTGCAAATTCCCGACTAATCCCAGAAGCGGCGAGGTCGATGTCAGAAAGGGGCCGACTGGGGGCCTCATCAAGGAACCAAGCCCTGGGAGACCGGCCTCCCTCTAGTTGCCCCAGAGCTTCGTTCAACAAATCAACCTCATTCTGGCTGCTAGGGCCACCCCTCTCCATAATGCCAGCCACTTGCCGCTCTGCGAGCGTCCTGCCCAGTGGGCTCTGGAGGTTGGTGTCTGAGATAAGCCCCTCGCCCCCACCCTTAAATTGAACGGGGCGCATCCTCTCCGACCCCAAGCCAAGCTTCTCCTGCACCCCATACGGAAGCTCGCCCCCGTAAGGGAGGTACCTGCTCGCAGGGCTCATGAACGCGGTCCCCTCCTCGCTAAGCGCTCGTGACGCATAGCCACCAAGGTCTTCGAGCGTAGTCCCCCCCAACCCCTGCCTTGCCCGTCGTCGGGCTCGGTCGATCATGAACTCCCTGTTGAGGCGCTCGATCTCCGTCTGGTTGGCCGCTCCCAGGCCACGAGCACTTCCACCGCCGATAGCCCCTCCCAGAGCTCCAGCCTTTGCGGCTTCCAGCGCCAGGAGTCTCAGGTCCATCTCGTCTGTAGACTCAAGCCTCACACCCTCGGGCGCGTAGGAGGGTAGGGCGCTCCCCCTCCCCAGCCTGTGGCGGACTTCTAGATCGCCGTACAGGGGCATCTTTACCTCAGGTCTCTAAGTCTGGTTAGGCGCCTCAGCGGGTCCAAGTCATACCCTGAAGCTCGGTACTGCTCCAGAAGCCTTTGTCTCTCTGCCTCGTTCTCGAGCTCTTTCTGTTCAGCAATCCTCTGGATGAGTTCTGGAGAGGCCACCCCTTCGTAACCCTCTCCTGGAGGAGTAAATAGCCCGGCTGAGCGAGGTGCCTCGGAGGCGTATCCCCCAACGGCAGAGGCCGCCCCGACAGCGCCT
>Ga0209434_1000873_pt1 | contig 13926 bp, 24 predicted proteins | sample ETNvirnome_2_300_FD_184068 | JGI IMG/M metagenome (GOLD analysis project Ga0209434, IMG submission 184068) | Marine viral communities from the Pacific Ocean - ETNP_2_300 (SPAdes) (version 2) | ecosystem: Environmental > Aquatic > Marine > Oceanic | place: Pacific Ocean | collected 2013-06-22
GTGTTATATGCCGAACGAATCCTAGCTTCCCTTTACGCAATGTTAAGACTTTGAGGGGTGAGGATGGAGCTTTTATTAGAGTGATTTATACAACCCTTCATAAACGCATACTTTCCACAGGCGTAACAATGAGGTACAATTTTTCCGACCAGTCTCTAAATAAGGATGGACTATGAAGCTAAGTGAGCTATTAACAGCTGAGGAGAAGGATAGACTTCAGAAAGCAGTTGACGTAGTGGAGAAAAAGGAACGAGTGAAGCGCAAGAGAAGACGTCAATCAATTCCAAAGGATAAGAGACGGTTCATGAACCGGTAATATATAGATGATTAAAAGACTCCTCCTAATTATGTTGTTCATAGGAGCTGCCTGCACACAGATCGTGGATGTAGGTGGATATGGAGGGGTCAATGACGCAGGGATTGCAGATACAGACGTAATTCCTGAGCCATGCTCAGAGACCAGCGAACAGTGCAAATGCACAATTTACTCTCAACGTAACAATCGCTACTGGCCACCAGAGATGGGACCTGAACCATTTGTTCAGGTAATCAATGGTGTAAGTGGTCGCTTGTACACTCCCTGCCAACATGCAGCCCAGGTCTGTAGGATCTTTCCTGAAGAGGAGCGATCTGAGTGGGGTATCTGGGAGGATGGCCTGGATCATATCGGAGGAACCGATGATGATGTATGGGTCCCTGGTGGATTTGCTGGAGGTGTCTTCCCAGAGACAGATATCTGCGATAACGTCGACAACGACTGCGATGGTCGTACAGACGAGAGCCTTAAGAAGCCTTGTTGGTCTAGAGATCCTGAGTTCTATACCTTTAACTCCCCTGAACACCCTGATACCCCATGTCGCCTTGGAGTCCAAGAGTGCAGAGATGGACGTTGGACCAATTGCGAGCATGAGACCCTACCCTCCTCTGAAATTTGCGATGCTGTAGACAATGACTGTGATGGAGTAGTTGACAATCATCCAGAGGGTGATGGAGACACCTGTGGTCTTACAGATACAGGGCAGTGTCAGTATGGTGCACTTGAGTGTGATCTTTCAGTCCTAGACATGATGTGTGTGGGCTATCAGAACCCATCTGATGAGACTTGCAATGATCGAGATGATGATTGTAACGGGTCTGTAGATGAGGGTTTATTTCGCCCATGCCAGAGTATTTGTGGGTCAGGCTTTGAGACTTGTCAGGGTGGTGATTGGGGAGCTTGCACTGCAAACGAACCAATGGAGGAAATCTGCGACGCTGTCGATAACGACTGCGACGGACTGATTGATGAGGGTCTAGAATGTCCTTGTCCTCCTGAGCTGGAAGGTGCGTTGATTCCATGTATTGGTGGAAATGTAATTTGTGGTGGAGGTTTTCAGACTTGCTTAAGGCAAGGAGAAGACCTTGTCATGACAGAGTGTTGCGTTGTTAGCTCATTCTTAAGGCAAGGGCCCTTTGTCTGCGATGGTGGCGAAGGAAGTATCCAACCTGAGATTTGCAATGCATATGACGATGATTGTGATGGCTTAATTGATGAAGAGTTAGTTGATAGCTGTTATTCAGGACCTCAAAATACAATCAATGTAGGGCAGTGCCATCCTGGTGAAGTCATTTGTGACAGTGGCAGGTGGGGCAACTTTACCGAAGGTATCTTCTTAGAAGACCTCTGTTTGGAGGAAACTCTACCAGAGGAGGAGGTCTGCAACTTCCTTGATGATGATTGTGATGGCCTGACCGATGAAGACCTAAATGCTCATGAGAGGGTAGATATGATCTTCTTGTTGGATAGTTCTGGTAGCATGTGCTCCAGAGTTCAAGCATTGAAGGGTGGGATCTCTCCTTACATCATGTCCTTTGCACAGACTCCTCATCGATTTGGCATTGGAAACATTCCTGGAGCTGGTGGTAATAATGATCCTCCTGATATCAGGATTGATCTGACAACAGCCGAGAATTTCTGGGCTAATCTGGCTGCATGGCAATGTACTAATGCAGGTGATGAGCCACAATATGATGCGGTTGAGTCGACGGCATCAGGAGCAATGGGCTTCTCTTTCCGTGATGATGCATTTCCAATGATCATCATGATGACAGATGAAGGAGCTCAATCTAATAGAGGTCTAGCAGCTGCAGATGTACGAGCTGCTCTATCTCCTTGTCAGGTAGGGGATTGTGGGGCGGTTGACACCTTGGAGGTGTATGCTATTGTCCCCCGTGCCCACGACACTGAGTGGTGCGCTCCAGCAGATATCGCAAAGCAATGCTATGACCTCTACCCTGGTATTGATGGTCCAGCAATCAATAGATATCTAGAAGAAATTTTTCACGACATTTGTAGGTAATATGGAAGCATTGATAGCCGTTCTGGTTTGTCTATTAACAATAACAGCAGTGTTGGCAATTCATTTTCGCATTACTGCGCTTAAGTTAATGGAAGAAACAGACAACAAGATAGAAGAAGTAAATGGAAATTCTTTAGGACAGGCTCTTCAGATTATTAGAGCACTGAATGCTAATGTGGCATCAGTAAAGTTAGACACAGAGACGTTGAAGAAGAACCTGACGGAGCTTCCACGAAAGACTATGCGTACCCTTGAGGGTTCTACGAATGTAAACAAAGGTGCTTATGCAGAGTGGGCGGCGTTTCATACTCTATGTCGTGAGTACGATAGAGTTATCTTCTTCAACAGTGTCTTTGACTTTTTGTGCATTCGGCACCCATCTGAAGAAGATCCAGGTACAGTAGATTTTGTGGATGTTAAGTCTGGGCGAGCTACTCTGTCTAAAGATCAACGTGTGCTTAGAGATCTGATTAAGGATAAGAAGATCGACTTCAAAACGGTGAGAGTAAAGGTAACTTCATGAAGTTAACAGTTGGAGACCTAGAAGCGTACTCCTACTGTCCATGGCTGCAGAAGGACGGTGATAAACCCTTCATTCAACGACCTTATAGTCACGAAGCGATCAAATCAATCTGTGATGTGACTACCTATATTGTAGGTCGGCAGTTAGAGAGCGGTAGAGTGCCAGCTTGGAGTGTCTGGGCTAATAAGTGGATCCGAACATATTGGAAGGATCGCATTCTAGAAGACAAGAGCAATACAGCTCTGTCTGATGGGTGTACATTGATTCTTACTGAGTTGTATCAGATGTTGACTCAAGTTGAGGCTACTCCAGCAATGGTTAACTTTGAGTTTGAGTTAAGACTGAACGATAATCGTGATCATGTACGTTCAACTATACCCTTAGTACATATTACTAAGGATGAGCAAGTGGAACTAACCTTTCTAGACAGTCCATATCGAGAGAACGAATTCCGTCGTGACCTAATTGTTAGGCTAGGTGTGATGGCGGTAACTCAAGCTATGCCTGATAACAAGATCAGCTGCATTAGAGGTGTCTCTATGGATATCCCAAACTTTAGAACCAAGATCCACACACTGTATCCAAATGAAGCCTTCATTGAAAATTGTCTTTCTGATATAGTAGGACTGGTCGTAAGCATTAAGAATGATGTCCGCTATGCAAATAGACTTGGATGTCACAAATGCGAGATCGGAGGGAAGTGTAAGCGATAATGATGAAGACAAAGAATTTTACCTTGAATGATGATGGTTCCATTGAATTCAAGGACAATTGGGATGACGAAGAGCAAGCTAAGTTAGCTGCTGAAGTAGCAGCAAATGCTGATGTACCTGTGGAGGGGGCTGTAAAGCCTGTTCCTAGGGATAAGCCGGTGATTACTGAAACGATTTAATGGAACGCACTTATGGTATTCCAGCAGGTGTCTTAAAGTGCTGGAATTGTGGCGAAACACTGTCTGAGGAGGAAGCTTGGTCTCATGTCGATTAAACTTATCGATACTACGTGGACTGCCATAGATGAAGGAGACTTCCTTCCCGACCCTAAATACAGACGGTTTATCAGAGTTGGTATCCTTACCTATCACCCACCACTCAGGGTAGAGCGTACCTTCTGGGCTTTTATCGATAGGAAAGAAGCGACGTTTTATATCGAGGAGGAAGATAGTCATGGCCTAAAGGTTGTGGAGCCTGAAGAGCTACATCAAGACCTTTGGGGTAAGTGCCATGAGTCTGGGCTGCTTGACATTATCCTTCCTTATGAGGATCCTCCTCTTATCTGGTCTGATAGGGAAAGTTCCCTGGAGCTAGCTAGGAAAAAGTATTTGGAGGGTTGTACATGGCAAAAGGCCGAGTCCGCTCACGGGTAATTTATAATGATGGCGCACGCTCACGCACAGGCGTCATGAAATTTAATGAGCAACAAGAAGAGTTGAAGAAGCAGTATAAGAGTGCTGCAGGTCAAGCAGTAGAGCAAGTTGCTATCATTCGATGCAAGGCCAACGCTGTAAATTGTCCATATTTTGATCCTGGTGATGAAACCGGAAACAGATGCACCTATGAAAAAAGGTGTATTTACAAAAGGAGGGACATGGTAGATGGAGAAACAGGTAAAGACGACAGTAGAGCTGAAGGATAGCAAGAAAGAGCTGCGTCGGGTTGTGAAACCCGCCATTAAATATTTCTGTAAAGACGGACTGTGGGTACAGTGCCCATACGACGCTTTAGTTAATGAGATGTATTGCGAGAAGCCTGACATTCCGTGCCCTCATAGAGGAGGCGTTGAAACCGCCTTCCAAGAAGACTATGAGGTGGTCGATGTTTCAATGTCCAGGCAAAGAATGGAAGAGGAAGAAGAGAGAACGGAGGATCAATAGAACCTTTCGCTTGAAGAAGGGAAAGGGAGCGAAGGAAAGAAGGAAGATACAAGAGGAGTCTCCAATATGTGGAGCTAATCTAGATTTTCTCCTTCTCTCCAATTTAAGAGACTTTCCGGGGATTGAGGCTCAGATCTTTGAGTGCCCAACCTGTAAGGTAGTATGTATCAAGATGTTTAAGGATGGAGTTTGTTACTCCACTGATTACAAAGATATATGGTCCCCGTTAGAGAGATATAAGGAGAAGAATGGATTATCAGTTGATCCCTCTGGATCTGGAGAAGACGCCCCTTAGTCCTGGCGTCCCAACATTTACATTCAATATTGATGATGCGCTGGTTGTATCCATTGATCCTAAGGAAATCCTAGATAAGAGCTGGATGACTGAACTCACAGAGATGTTTCAAATAGCATTCCCTGAGAAGACAGTGGTCATAGTACCATCTGGAACTAGGTTTCTCCGAATGGAGATTGAGGGAAATGAATAATTGTGAACATGTATGGGCTTGTGGAATAGAGGAGAATGCATTTGTAGTTTTCAAATGTGTGAATTGTGGGGATCAAGATAAGATTGAGGTAGAGGTGCTTGATCCAATCAGTGATATTCAGACTAAAAACTATGCAGTAGTCAAGGGTCTGGAAGTGATTTCTTACGCAGATGAGTGGTAAGACCGTAAACGTAGAGCTCTTAGCTGAGCTGTTTCAGAACTTGGTAAATCAGGGCGTGACCTGGAAAAGTGTCACGTATGTTGGTATAATGACTGTTAAATTCCCACAAGAGGCACGTGAATGTTTCTGTGCAGAGGGCGTTGACTTAAGTGGGCAAGCATATGCCTCAGTCCGCCCTATTGATGGGAATGATATTGTTACAGTCAAGAGACCTAAGTTGATGAAGCCACGTGAAGACAAGTAGATGGCAAAAAACAAATACAGAAATTGGACAGAGTCTGAAGTTGATAGGCTTGTAGAAAGCTATGGATCGATGCCTGTTGAGAAGTTAGCGAAAAGCTTTGATCGAGCAGTAGGTACAATTTACTACATCTTGAGGAAAGAAGAAGTTCCTTTACAGCAAGAATGGTGGTCTAAAGAGGACATTGACAGTTTGAAATGTCTCTATGCTTCCATATCCAATCAAGAACTTTCAAAGAAGCTTAACAGGTCTGTTGATGCCATTCAGTTAAAAGCTGCTTCGTTTGATTTGACTAAAGATTCCTTTTGGACATCAACAGAGGATGAAATCCTTGCTTCAATGAAGCATGCTGGCCTTTCTTATAATGCAATGTCAGATGAGCTAGACAGAACCAAGTCTTCCATACAAAATCGTCTTAGATCTCTTGGCTTGACTAAGGATATTAAAAGATGGTCTCGGGAAGAGGTAGATCTAATTGACCATTTCCTTACAGAAAGACCTGGCGAGCTTACTTATTTTGATTTAGCAATCTTGGTACATGATTCACCAGATAAAGTGCGAGCACTTTGCTATTATCGTGGTTGGACTAAGCGTGTAAAATTTGTTTCTTCTTTGGGGGAAGAAAAGCTTCATGGATTACTTCGAGAGCTGTTCCCTATTGCAAAAATTGAGCGTCAGTTTTCAATTGGGGAACGTCTTAGATTGGATTTTCTAGTATTAGATAATAATACTGGCTGGGAATTTGATGGACAACAGCACTTTGAAGAGAATTCTTTCTTTGATCAAAATGATGGCAGCTTTAGTCATCGAAGAATCTTAGATGAACGGAAGGAGGAGTTGTGTAAGCTCCAAGGAATCAGTTTAATTCGTATTCGATACGATGAGCCTTTGACTTTAGAGTTTCTCAGAGAAAAACTTCAAGAGATAGAGGTGACTGATGAGCATCAAGCATATCTTCGACAAACTAAACCTAAACAAGAGACAAAGAGCAAAGATAGCCCTGCGGATCGTGCAAGAGCACGGCGTAGGGAGACGTATAAGCTCGCAAAGGCTGAGAGAGATGATTCTCCAGCTGGTAGAGAGCGAAAGGAGCGAGAGCGAGAGTGGAGAAGAGCCAGGAGAGCCCAGCAAAAGGAGTGGAAGAAGTCTGTTACCTCCACGCGGGAAAAGAACAAGAACGCTTAGACAAGAAGCCATGGCCTCGTAAAATCCTAATCAAGAAAAAGAAGAAAGGAGAGAAATGAATAATTTACCCACTCTATATGCACTTGCATCAAGTGGAAAAATCAAGCAATGGCGCACCTGGACTGAAGGTGACCAACTTTATTCTGAGGCTGGCTACGTAGATGGTAAGAAGAAGACCAACCCTCGTACTATCAAGGGCAAGAACATTGGTCGTTCCAATGAGACTGCCCCGGCAGAGCAGGCTGAGAAGGAAGCTCTTTCCAAGTGGAAGAAGCAGAAAGACAAGGGTTATGTAGAGGATATCGACAATATTCCATCTGAGGATGAGGTCGAACGCTTCTTACCCATGCTTGCTCATTCAGTAGAGAAGAAGAAGCACAAAATCATCTACCCTGGTTTCGTCCAGCCTAAGTTGGACGGCATCAGGTGCTTGGCACGAGTAGATGCAGACGGCAACGTCATTCTCTGGTCTCGTAAGGGCAAAGTCTTTACTGTCCTAGAAGAAGAAGCAAAGTGCAAGAATACTCTCCATGCTCATATCAAGGATCTGTTACTTGGTGGTGGTGTGTTAGATGGTGAGCTATTCATTCCTGATTTCAGCTTTCAGAAGATCACTGCAGCTACTAAGAAGATGCGTCCTGATACTTGTCTGCTTCAGTACCATGTATATGACATGCCAGTGCCTGGACTCTCCTTCTCAGATCGTTGGGGAGCGCTTCAGGAGAAATTCCGAGTCTATTTAGCTAATGCAACTGGGGCCCGCGTCCTACTTGTTCGCACTGTCCCGGTGACTAAGTGGGAGCATGTTCAGGCTTGGGAGCAAGCTTGGATTCAGCGTGGGTACGAGGGGTTGATGTTCCGCAACTCGAATGGTGATTATAAGTTCGGCCATAGATCACATGATCTCCTCAAGGTTAAGCAGTTCATGGAGGAGGAGTATGAAATCGTTGGTGGCAAGTCGGCTGGTGGCTTGGATGAAGGCACTGTTGTCTTCCTTTGCAAGACTGCAGAGCACAAGCAGTTCGAAGTGCGGCCAATGGGGTCAAGAGAGTATAGAGCAAGGCTCTTCAGAGAGCTGGAGGATCTTAAGGGCAAGATGCTGACTGTGAAGTTCCAAGAACTCACAGATGACGGCATCCCAAGATTCCCAGTAGGCAAGGCAATTAGAGACTATGAGTGATTGTAAAGTCAGAACCATTACAGAGAGACTGTTTCGTGGTGAGATCATTCACATAAGGGCTAAGTGCCTTTGTGGTTGGGAGACTGTTGGAGATGGCCCCTACCTTATTTATAAAGAAGCTGAAGAGCATTTAAACGAAAGCGCTCCGCTACCTTCATGGACGGTGACGTTCTATCGTAGCGAACAGTCGTATTGTACACTCAATGTAGAGGCTAAGAATCTAGATGATGCTGAAGCAATTGCTTGCGATATTCTAGATGATCCTACACAAGTCCTTGTCTTTGATGAAGGTGAAGACACTCACTATGAGGTATGGAATGTAGAGGTTCATGGCGGGTAACAAGAGTAGATCCAAAGGGCAGCGCTTTGAGAGAGCTGTCTGTAAGGCGTTTGAAGACACCTTCGGAGGAATCTGGAGGCGTACCCAGGCTGGAGAGTCACAGGACATCCTGGGGGACGTGAGACCCCTTGGATGGGATGATTTCCCCTTTGTAGTGGAGTGTAAGAGCACTAAGGATCCATTCCTTGATTCCTTGATGGCATATCAAGGACCAATTAAGAGCTGGTGGGAGCAGACAGTTGAACAAACTGTTGGATCTGACAAGCTCCCACTACTTGTCTGTAAGTGGGACCGGCATGAAACCTATGCAGTGGTGAACCATAGAGGGCTTTTAGCCATTAATGGTCATCAAGAGGGATGCGAACTTCTCCCATGTCTAATTTTCTTGATAGATAAGTTGGTTGGCGGCGAAGTGCTGTACCTGATGACGATGGAGTCATTCCTTAGCCTTCTCAAAGAAGAGCAGGACAGAATTGCAGCAGGTTCGATCACGGATTAACCAGCACTGGGCAGTCACTAAAGCTGGTTGGGAGATTGACGAGAGGGTAGTCCCTCGTTACAATCTCCGCATGGCTAAGCCTACAACTAAACATAACAGAGACATCTTACGAATTGATGAACTCGTGCTGGCGTACAAGAATGGAAACGTCCACGAGCGTAATGATGCCCTGACAGATTTAATCAATCAGTTTGGTGGGTACTTTAATAAGTACGTAGATATCCTCCATGGAGGAGCCTTGAATCTCCATAATAGAGATACATATAGGTTCCTCTCCTTGTTTCTTCCGAAGCAAGAGAAGACAACCCAGAGCATAACCTGGGTGCGCAGATCGATTGTTCGCATTATGCAACATTACGAGCGCGGAGATATCTACAACGAACTAGTCCTCATCTTCATCAACCTATTAAATAAATATAAGAGAGTGGAAAACGAGCAAGGGGTGGTGAATTTTGTTCACTACTTTACTACCGTTTTCAGATTCAGAGTAAAGGATTGGTATAACAGTTTAACTGGCCAACCTTTACTTTCAAACCCCGTCTATATAGACGAGGGCTTGGAGGACAGTGACGGAAACCTATTACCGTTCCTAGCAGATGGCCTGATTACAGGTATCGGCTATGAATTTGATGTAAGTGAGTTAGATAGAAGATTAGATCTAAAACGGTTGGACATGGCATGGGTAGCAAGATCTTCAGACCCTCTGTTTAGAGACTGCAGTCAGTATGATAGATATCTGCTGTATAACTGCTTCGGTTTAGGAAAATCCGTACAGTCAATCGCTGATATGCTTGGGCGTGATAAGGATACAATTTGGCGGCACCTCCATAGAATTATGGATAATCTTAGGAGGTGCATAGACGCAAATGCAGAGGGAGAAGCAAGCAGAAGCTCCGCAATTTGAGGAGCTTGTAAGTAAACTTGATAAGCAGCTTACATTAGATTGCCTGGGTGGCCAGGGCGAAGCAAAGGAACGACTAAGGGAGCTCACAGAGCAGCTTAGGTATAGTTCAGTGTTTAGTCATTGGGACTCCAGCGCACCCAAAGGTACCCTGTTGGTAGGACCACCAGGTACCGGAAAGACCCATGCGGTTAGATGTCTGGCCAATGAAGTTGGCTGTTTCCTGGTAGAGATCAGGTACGAAGACATCGCATCCATGTGGGTAGACAGACCCATCGAATTACTCAAAGACATCAAGAAGAAAATCGAAGACAAGATCACAGAGACCGGCGATAAGGTCATTGTGTTCTTGGATGAGGCCGAAGTGTTTATGCCTACAAGAGACACTTATGGGCTGATGATGCCAGATAAGAAGAAGACTAACTTCTTTCTTATGTGGTTGGATGGAGGATTGCGCGAGAATAAGAATATCTTCTTTATCGCTGCTACCAACCATGAGAAAAGTATGGATCCTGCCGCACGACGTGATGGCAGGTTTGAAAATAGAATCGCCTTCGAGGCTTTAGACATCGATGGCGTAATCGAGGTCTTCCAAATTCATATTGGAATCTCCGAAGGGAGATTAGGACGTAATATTTTTGGAGAAATCGATTGGAATGATCTCCGCAGTGACTTAGTGTCCCTTACGGGCGCTGAGGCAGCAGGAGTCATTAAAGTGGCCAAGCGTATGAAGGCCCGAGAGCACAGAGAAGCTCTCGAAGAGAAGTTTCAGCGTTGTAGAGACGACGCTATGTCTGTAGTTGGAGAGGATCTAACCTTGGACATGCTGGTAGAAGGAGAGCGGGACTTAGTCCCAGATATCATTTCTACCGAGACAATGAGAGCTGCGATACAGCTCTTCATTGACGATAAGAATAAGAAAGACTCCAGTGAGAAGACTGTAGTAAGAGGATTTAGTAGTGCTTAGAGAGATCGAACTTAACAAGATTGTAAATCGGGAACTGGTGAGGCAGAGGGGCCCATCAGTCAGGAGAACACCGACATTTTACCCTTCGGAAGCGTCAATTGTGACGTCGACAGGTAGAGTGGACGGTTCGTGTCATCGAAAGACGTACTACCGTATCCAAGGGGTACCAAAGACAAATCCTATCAAGCCTCTAAATATGTGGAGAGCTAAGCTAGGAAACAAGGTAGAGGACATCTACCGAGATCAGATGAAGAGTGCTGGTATCCTTGAGGCTAATAACCTCAAGTTTTACGATCCAAGTCTGAACCTATCAGGCGAACTGGATATGGTTGGGCGACACATGCTCAAAAATGAGGATGGGACGTTCCAACAAGACGAGCAAGGCAATCCGGTCTACGCCTATTATGGCGTAGAGGTAAAGTCCATTTATGGATCGGAGGGAGTTGCTCGTCAGATTAAGGGAAGGAGAGCATGGCGTGGACGCCCTGCGATTACCCCTTATCCGAAATCGAGCAACCTCATGCAAGCTATGCTGTATGTGTGGCACTTCAGAGATACCCTTATGGGATTCAAGCTCCCTTATATCGCCAGAGACACTGGAGATATGGCTGAATGGGATATTCGTCTCTATCAGTACGAAGATGAAGGTGAGGTTAAGCACGCTGCAGAGGTACAAGGCGAGCCTAACTTTAGCTTTACCATAGAAGGCATTCACGATAGGTACCGAGCTCTCAAGCAAGCTGTGGTCAGTAAGGCCAAGCCTAAGCGTGAGTTTAGTCTCAGGTACAGCAAGGAAGAGGCAGAAGCTCAGTTTGAGAGTGGCGAGATTTCAAAAACAAAGTATGAAAAGTGGCTCAAGAACTCCAACGATAACGTTGGGGACTGGCAGTGTTCGTATTGTGCATACACAGATCACTGTTGGAAGGTAGATAAGGATGTTGATCCTATCGTTTCCGAAGCTTAAGCCTTCAGAGAACCTAATACGACCATCAGATTATAGGTATATAGACCATAACGGACAGGAAAAGGCATTTGATATGCCCTTTATGTTTGGTGTACTCCTCCAAGATTTTTCTTGGCATAGTACCTATTCAGTTTACTGTTCAACATGCAAATCAAGCTGGCTGTCTGATGGGCCAACCCCTAAGAAACATGTAGAGATTAACCGACAGATAGTACAGCAAACAATAGATTTGTATGTGCGAGAGATAGTGTTTATATCATGTGGACAGGTAGGCTAACAGAGGATGGCAAGAGGATGAGGAGAGCAATTGGAGCAATTGATTTACAAGCCTACAGTCAAGCTGGTGGGACGACCAGCATTTCTGGGGATACCGGAGGAGATGGGTGAACCTCGTAAAAATCACCCAGAAAAACCAGACCAAGATGTCGGAACTGAAGCAGAACGACTCTTCGAAACAGCAGGACGAGTCTGTTATGACTCTTACGGTAAAGGAAGAGGCTCCGAGAGTTACCATGAGCACATCCAAGAGGTGGGGCATGGTTCTATTAGCGAGCACGGGATGTGGAGTTTCTATCTTGGCGGGATCAGCCGTGGGCTTAGCCACGAACTTGTTCGGCATCGTGTTGGTGTTGGCATTAGTCAACGCTCAACGCGTTATGTAGATGAAAACGAGAGTGGGTGGATCGTTCCACCTCTTTATCAAATTACTGATGGTGAGGATTCACGAATTGCAGCTATGAAGCTGGAATGCCAAGACCTGCTCAATCGTGCTAGAGGAGAGTGTGCAGAGATCTACGGAAAGCTCGTAGGATACGGCCAGGACATCCTTAAGGCCACCACTGATATCAAGTTAACCCCACGCAGGAAGATGGCTAGAGGGGCCGCACGATCCGTGTTAGGCCAGGCTCTAGATGTTCAGATGATCTGGTCAGCGAACTTACGTACCCTCCTTCACGTCTGCAATATGAGATGTACTCAATTTGCAGAATCAGAGATCAGGGTACTATTTCGCAAGATCACTGAGCTAATGGTTCTTGAGTCACCTTCATACTTTGGAAATGTTGAATTTAGACCGTCACCAGACGGACTAGGACCAGAAATCGTTCCAGGAACGTTGGCGAGAATCTAATGACAACTAGACTAGACACACTAGAAGAGCTACTCGGCGAAGTCTACCAAAGAATTGGACTGTTACAAGACGTAAGCGTTATACCAGAAGAGCTACAGATTGAGCTGCTAGAAATGGTGTACGAAGCAACTGTACAATTAGACGAAATACGAGAAGAACTAGATGCCTAAAGAGTGTCCATTCTGTGAACCAGACAACATCATCATACAAAACGAAGAAGCAGTAGCTATCTATGATGGCTATCCAGTAACCAAGAGGCATATGTTAGTAGTCTCAAGGGAACACTGTGCAAACTTCTTCAACCTAGATTGGTCAACCAAGAGGGATATGCTAGACCTAGTAGACGCATTAAGCGTCAATATCCACTCGGATGACATAATCGATGGGTACAATGTTGGGATAAACGTGGGGGCGGCCGCAGGTCAGACCGTACCTCACGCCCACATTCACCTAATCCCCAGACGAAATGGCGACCACCCCAACCCACGTGGTGGAGTACGTGCTGTCATACCTGGGAAAGCAAATTACTAACCGAAACTATCGAGGTTTTACCGACCTACTTTTTTCTTGTTGTTTGTAATCGTTCAGGTTATAACCCGATAGATAGAAAGGAGAGAAATGAGAGAGCAAGTAGCAGCACTACTAACCCAAGCATGGGTTAAGGCAGAGGGAGAGCACTTTTGGCGCAACCCAGCCAACTTCAGGATCCCTAGAGAGGGAGTGAAGGAGCCAAATCCTAACAAGGATTCGGATTGGACTCAGTTGCGAAGGGAGAAGGTTGTGCTAGATGCATATCGTCTGTTCTTTAAGTCACTGGAGAAGGACTTTGCAGGCGTAACGCCCAAGAAAGGTGGACGGACAAGGCAAGTTGAAACCGAAGAGTAATGACTAGCCCAAACTTTAGGGAGTGGAACCAAGAACAGAAGCATAAGTGTGAGACCTTTGATTGTAACAAAGAGGCCACAACACTTGCACAATTTAATGACCCCCCCCCTGTACCTCCTGCAGTAATCTTAGTAGAAGGTGAGACTCACGGGGAGGGTGAGATACGGCAAAAGACCACCTATTACTGTTCAGTCGATTGTCTGATCCAGCAACTAAGATGTCTATATAGAT
>Ga0209434_1000874_pt1 | contig 13926 bp, 18 predicted proteins | sample ETNvirnome_2_300_FD_184068 | JGI IMG/M metagenome (GOLD analysis project Ga0209434, IMG submission 184068) | Marine viral communities from the Pacific Ocean - ETNP_2_300 (SPAdes) (version 2) | ecosystem: Environmental > Aquatic > Marine > Oceanic | place: Pacific Ocean | collected 2013-06-22
TCTCTATTAGCCACCCGCGTCGCATGCTTATCCCTATCAAAAGGCTTTTTAAATTTACTCAATAACGTTGTTACTGAAATTAACTTTTCGCCGGTTACTTTATGCGTATACGTATGTGTTTCTGGATTAAATATTATGTTCACTACTAATATTTTATTAGATAAATAAGAAAATCAAATAAATAAATGTATGGGTGTTAAAATTACAGGGCTGCCGGTGGGCGGCCAACTATCCGGGTTCGAGCTCTTTCCGTTTGTACAACAAGATACAACTAGGCAAACTGCTATAAGTAGTGTTTTTCCGGCAATAACGTCACAAGGTGACTCGAGATATTTCTGCGGCGCTAGTAGCAATACACAAGGTGGATTAACTATTACAGGAGGTGGTGGTGTAACTATTGATTTAGGTTTAAGCGCTACTAAAGATGTAACTTTTGGGTCAGTTACTTCGACTCGTGGATTGTCTTCTGTGACTGGAAATTTAGATTTAGTAAACGGGCAACTTTCTGCATTTAACGCAACAATAACAACTAACTTAACTGCAGTTAATATAACAGCTACTACTGAATTATCCGCAGGGCGTTCTGGTATAACTACTTCTGGAAATCTAAGCTCTAGTAGAAATATTAAAGGCGAAGGCACATTAACTATAGGCACAAGTCACACATCTACTGGAACGTTAGCATCTATAGGTGGTGGTACCTCACTTGGCGCGATCGGAGACCACACCTTCTTAGGTGGTGGGAGTGGTAGTTGTGCTTCTGGTGCATGTGGGTTTGTTGGAGGCGGGGTATCCAACGCCAATTCAGGAACGGCAATGGTCATTGGCGGTGGTTGCAGTAACTCCGGAAGTAGTGATTCGGGCTTTATAGGAGGTGGTAAATCCAACTCGATTACCGGGGGGTGCGTTGTCATCGGTGGTGGTGAATCAAATCTAGCTTGTGTAGTTTATTCAACTATTGCTGGTGGTTGTGGTAATGCTGCAGGTGGGACTTATTCAACTGTAGCAGGGGGTCAAGGTAATCGAGCTATAGGAAGTAAATCTGGTGTAGGTAGTGGCTGTTTGAACTGTGCATGCGCTGATCTTTCATTTATTGCGGGTGGTCAGCGGAATCATGTGAAAGCAGCACATGTATGCTCTGCAATAGTTGGGGGAACGCGGGTCACTTCTGTGAGCGCGTGTATGTTACATACACACACTTTATGGTTAAGTTCTGGGGCGTTGCCCACTAGTGATCCAGGTGTTCCGGGTGTTGTATGGAACAGCTGTGGTGACTTAAAAATATCTATCTAATATACCATTGATATTCTGAACATATCTACTACATACTAGTAGATATGTCAAATTCTAAACCAAAAACTTCAAATAAAAAATTTACAGTCTTTCACATTGAGGGTGGTATAGGAAAACATGTTGCAGCAACAGCGGCAATAAGTGCTTATAAAAAAAGCAACCCTTATAGAGATATTGTAATTGTGTGTGCGTGGCCTGAGGTGTTTTTAGGTAATGATGATGTGTCTAGAATTTACAGAATAGGACATGTTCCTTATTTTTATGAAGATTTTATCTATGATAAGGATGTTGAAGTTTTCGCTCACGACCCGTATAGACAGAGTTCGCATATTACTAAGAAAAAACATTTAGCGGCTACGTGGTGCGATATGATCGGAACGAAGTATAATGGGGAAAAGCCTAAAATACATTTTAATTTACGAGAAAAGGATTTAGTGGATCCGGAATTAGCCCAGGTCGAAAAAACTAAGCCTCTTCTTATTTTTCAACCCTTCGGAGGACCGGGGCAGGACCACCAGCCTCATAATTATTCTTGGGTAAGAGACATACACCCTAATATCGCACAACAACTAGTTAATGTTTTAAGTGAAAAATATATAATAATACACGTATGTTATAATTTTCATCCACAGCTAGAAAAAGTTATTAGATTTGAAAAAGAATGTTCGAAAAAGGAACTTTTCAATTTATTGCGGTTTTCGGACAAGAGGCTTCTTATTGACTCTGCTCTACAACATGCTGCTGCAGCGATGGAGTTGCCTTCCACAGTTGTATGGGTAGGTACTTCACCGGATACATTTGGTTACAAGCTTCATAATAATATATTACCTATAAAAAGCTTTCCAGCCGGGCATGTAGATAGCTATCTATATGATTATAATTTTACTGGGCAGGTTTACGAGTGCCCCTATAAGGATTTTGCCGAAATACACTCGGTAGAGAAGATCCTAAAAGACTTTTAACCTATTTCGTGAGGACCTAGTACGGTAATAACGCTACTAAGTGCATCAACTGTTGATGCCCATCCTGCTTCATTAGCTGTTACGATCGTAAAATTACCATCACCAGATAATGTACTAGCGGGAAAATGGATAGTAGTTATATTGTCAGAACCAACACTATAATAATCTTTATCTAATTTGTAACCACTTATAGTTGAGATACTAGTTGAGGCTGAGGTTATTTCTTGATAGTTAGTAAAGAATGTTTCTTGAATATTAGAAGAGAGGTACCAGCTATTATTAAAGTCAAATCTCTTACCATATAAGATGAAATTGTTCTCTATACTACTTAATACTGATGAATGACCTCTTAGTGGTTCAAATGTACCTGTGGTGGAATAAAATATATTTGTAAATGATGGAATTGCTGAAACTGCTATAAGCTCTGAGTAGCTTGTAGGTACATTTCGGGCGTATCCCGAAAGAGCAGCGTAGCCTTGCTGCTCGTAAGTTAAAAACTGTACCGGGTTATTTAAAGGATCATAAATTCTATTTTTTAAGCCCACGTTTATAAAGTTATTATTAACTTCGTAAATAGTACCTACCGTGTCTTTCTGTTCCGGAAACAGCCACCCTTTAATTGTAAATGAAGTGTCAATTACTACTCTAAATTTATCATTGTATGTTGTATCTGTAGGTGTGTTGTAGTTTAAGGTCCCATTCCATAAAACTTCAGACCTAATTTCTTGGTCATAATCAGCGCCGAAGATTTTTGGCACTTTCCACGATAATATAATATACGGGTTATTATAAGGAGCAAAATTAGAAATTATCTGATCAGCATCTTGCATATAACGTGTCATTATAGACATACTAACCTCTAAATTAACCGGGACCGGCATTAAAAATTTAGAAGACCCAGAAGGTGAATCTGTTATTGATGTTGGTATGTAAGTTGGTAATAATTTATTAAAAACTCTAGATTCATCCCGAGCTACGCTTTGTAAATTAACAGCTACAACAGGAAGTGTTAGGTTTTGTGCTCTATTAACTAAATCATACATTACTCTTTGCTTTGGAGCAAAGACATATCTTACATCTACATTTTGTTTAGGATTTCTGTCCTTATCATAACGGGAGATGACCACATCATCAAACGCAGCTATAAACTGAGTTAAAATATCCTTAATTTCAAAATGAAAAGCTCTATTCTTCATTCAACATATATATTTATTAACAAAACCGATCTAAAAAGTACTTCGGAAGCTTATACTTATTTTTAATGACACTTTCTACCACAGCAGCGTCTAAAATATACGTAGTACAGTGGTCTTTTTGTGATCTTACTCCTCTTCCACAAGCTTGAATAAGTGAACATAACATTTTATTTTCATACCACACAAAATCCCCTTTCATCATCTTTTCTATACGCTTATCTCTTGTAGGTAAGAAAGGAGCTTTAATGATTATCTGAAATCTTGCTAAATCATCTTTCAGGTCAACGCCGTGTGACAATGATGGTGAAATAAGAACTGTTGGCTCATCACTAGCCATATGCTGATCTAATATGTCTTCATTGCGAACGCCTGGCTCTCTTATTAAATAACGCTCTCCTAGAAGCTTACCAGCCATGTAAGAAGTAATATTATTATTTTGAGTGTGAATTATTCCTTTTTCATCTTTGTGAAAGTTGCAAATCTCTTCTACCTGCTTAGCTATCTTAGGTAGATTTTTGTCCATGTTGTAATAGTTCAACTTAACTTTTGTATTACAAAAAATAGGAGCATTATCTGGATTAAAAGACGACTCAGCTTCAACGTATTTAAATTCCTCTATACCCAAGTTCTTACAAAAATTTGAAGGGTCAATAATTGTAGCTGACATTAGAATTACCTTATCAGCATATTTGAACAAGTGATTAGAAAGCTTGTCAACCTTCAGAGGCATAAAAGTTATGCCTTTTGCATCTTTATCATAGATATACTCACTATCTTGCCAGCTATCAATAATAAGCGAAAGTTTAGAGTGGAGATTACTCAATCCTATAAGCTCGCTTTTCTTTTCAAGAAGATACTTTTTCCCCTTTGCTCCTGTTATAGCATCTTGTAACCAATCCATCTTTTCTTTTAACTCTAGAACCAACACATTAATCCATTTTATAACATTATCACCTTTTGTATAAATTGGTCTAATATGTATCTCCATTTTTTTAAGAAACTCGAAATTTACATTACATGAAAACTCTTTAACCAGCTGACCTTCTAATTCTGCCGCTTCGTCACAAATTAAATATTGTCTTTTCTTTAAATGAGTTGGTAGAGAAAAAAACATATTATAATTAAGCGTATTAAATGTTGAAACTAGTGCTTTATTTCTCTGCTCATAATAAGGGCAAACTCCTTTAGACCAGCATTCGTCCCTAAGCTTATGTATAAGCATACACGGGGCTACTTCAACATTAAAAGTATCATCAACTGCGCACATATAGTTTGATTTACCTTTTAATGCTTCTATATCTTCAAATAGATCTTTATATTGATCTTGTAGTGCTTTAGTAATAGTTAGAGCTGTACAGCCGAACGCCTTTTCATCATAACACTCACCTTCATGCGTATAACTACCGCCATGAGCTCTCTTAAATGCTAAATAGTTTATAACAATATCTCTAAACTCTTCTGTGCATTGATCAGCTACATTGCCTATAGTTTTAGAGATAAAAGATTTTCCAGATCCGGTAGGTGCGTTACATACCACAAATTTATGACCATCTGTAAATGCTTGATCTATATTTTTAAGCAGTTTTACTTGCTGCGGATTAGGATTATAATCTTTAGGGAAACTGCTTAATAGACCAGCGATCACGCCTTATTGTATATTCTTTTTATCTAATATCAAGAAATGTAGTAAGGTGTCATAAAGCTTTGACTTTGAACTGCTATCCATGCACTTTACAGATATAAAATTATGTTCAGGTAAGAAAGAACTTAACTCGTAGTTGAAAACTAATGATTCATCTCTTTCTTCAACCCTAAAAGGGTAAGGTAGCTCTAAATATTTTGTTTTGCCTTCATATTCTAGTGTTAAGAAAATATTATACTGCTTTATTTGGAAGAGCTTTAATTTACCCTTTTTGAAAAGTTTTTTATCTGTCCTTATTTCAAGATCGGATAAAAGTAAAGGTTTTAGCGTGTCTGTAACTTTTTCTAAATTAAAATTCATGAATTCATAAATGTAAATTTTTGTTCCTTGGACATAGGATAAATACTCTCATTAAAATAAGTCCAAAATTCTTCGTCGGCCGGCCATTGTTCTATTAAATTAACATCATTCATGCTTATATTCCTAAAGCTCTGCATTAATATGTCCCATACTACGATTAAATTTTCAGCGACTTCATTTAATTGAGGTGGTCCTTTTGGGGGAATGTAATTCAATGAGAGGCGGCCGTTAGTCGATGATAACAACTCATATGATTTGGTACATATCATTCGCCGTGTAGGGGGGAACCCTGGCTTAGGATCCCTTCTTACAAATCTAATATCTGCTACATTATTTTGTAAGATAGAATTAAGAGCTGCTCTTTGTACTATCATCTTTTTTTCTACAAATACCGAACATTCTCTCTTCGTTAAGGAATATACCTTTTCCTATTTTACCTTTCCCAGATATTGATACATTTGAAATGGTGACACCCATATTATTCGGGAAAATAACTATATCGCCTTCTTTTGCATATTTTGCATCAGGGCCTGCTAGGATAACTTTACCTTTACGCCAAGCTTTTGTAAGAGCGTTTGTTGGTATAACAATACCACCTCTTATTACCTCGTCGCCCTCGTCAGTTTCGTCAACATACTCAACTAACATAATATCGTCAAAAATAAAGTCGAGATCGTAGTCTTCAAGACCAAAATCTCCTTTATCCTTTTGAGTTAGGTCGATAAGACTTTTAGTTGGGGCCAAATTATCTATAGATGCCATTGCCATGACTCTATTTAGTTAGATATTGGCTTTAATCCAACCCTCTACAGTAATTGTGGGCTCCCAATCTAGTAGTTGCTTAGCTTTATCTATATCAGCTAACGTATCTTGAGATTCACCGCCTCGATCAGGTATAAAAACATAATCCTCGCTTACCATTTTAGCTATTTCTAGAATACTATTATTGGTTCCTGTACCTAGATTAATTACCTCGCCTACAGGTTTTTTATTAGTTAAATCTGCTGCTAAAATATTTCCTTTTACAATATCCCCTACATGTGTAAAATCACGTGTTCTTAATCCGTCACCTACTACAGTGAGATCTTCGTTATTATTTTTTTGTCTGATAAAGATTCCTATTACTGGTGCGTACTGCCCCTTAACTGGTTGACGTTCTCCATATACGTTAAAGTATCTAAATGTAACGGTCTCCAAATCGAAAAGATCTGTATACATCTTACATAATTTTTCGCCGGCAACTTTAGTTACTGAGTATGGGTTTAAACAGTCATCGGGCATGTCTTCTTTTAGAGGGATTTTGTTTAAAAGACCGTAGCTAGCAGATGTAGAGCTATATATGACCCGTTTAACTCCAGCTTCTTTAGAACATTGTAATACAGTACATGTACCAACTGTATTGCTTTGTGCTGCTAATATAGGATTATTTAACGTGGGTTGTATTCTCGATTCAGCAGCTAAATGAAAAACTACATCAACTGAATCATATAATTTACGCGTTTTTTCGTAATCACAAATATTATATTCATAATATTTTACCGCGTTTCTATATTTTGATTGTCTTGAAGGGGAATCGTTATAATAAAATTTTTCATTAGCTTCACTAATTAAGCTATCAATAACTATTATATCATCATATAGAGGAACTAATTTATCAACTAAGTTAGATCCAATAAAACCGCAACCTCCAGTAACTAGTGCTTTACTCATAGTCTTTTATATATTGTTTAAGTTCTCGTGCTGATATATTTTTATTTTTTGCTATTAATTCTAAATTTTCCTCTTCATCTTTTTCTTTTTTAATCTTTTTAATATAAGATATTTTTTTCCATTTTAGTCGAGGAATTAAGTAGTAATACATTCTATAAGTTCTCTGCTTATCTTCAAAAATAGTACTAAACCTATTTAAAGTTTCATTAGTAAAGAGTGACATGTTATCATTATAAAAAGATAACCATCTATTAAAAAGAAACGGCACAAACGCCTGTTCACCTTCTGGGTCTAGATAATCTGCATTATCTTTTTTAGCGTAAAATAATTTATTTTGTAATTGAAAGAAATTCATTACTGGTCTTTATAATTATACTGGGTTCTTTATTATTTCCAGTTTTTATATACATATAAAATCATCATTAAAAATATCAGTTGAGTCCGGACCACCTTTACCAAACCACATTTTTGGAAATATCTTATATTCGTGCTCCCCTAAAAACGCACCCCACCAACTAAACGTACTATTACTTCCAATTAAGTATCTTCCTTGTGTTAAGAGATATAAATCTTCTATTTCATTATTACCTTTAATATACATATAATTACTCTTAAATTCTTTTTCCAAAAAAGCAATATCATCAGTTACTATCAAATTTATAAACGGGGTACTTATTGACCCTTTAATTATATCTCGTGCATAAATATAATAACCCTCAGTCATGCATAAATGGTAATTACCATGAGTATAGTCTCCTCTTCTTACATGATTAATAATAATTTCATCTTTTATATCTCTTATCTGTTTGTCTATCTTTTCTCTGATGTCTTTAGGAAAATAAAATAAGCTTTTTATTTCTTTTTCGTATTTTTTAAAATATTTTATACTTTGAAAATAACCATGTAAGCAAATATCATCTATAGGCGGTATTTTCGTATATCTATGAGTAGGTTCATAATATATTTTTTCAAAGCTTACAGCTGTACTTTTAATATTTTTAAAAATATTATCTCTATATCTTTCAGGGTGGAAGTGAGCATGGTTAGCATGCATTTTATAATTAATGCACATCTCTGTTCCATTTTCTTTAGCTACTGCATATGCAGTAGCAATTTGAAACATATTATTACCTAACCCACCAATTAGCTGCGGAATTATCACTTCAACTTCTCAGCCCAATAGTCTATCATCTCGTCAATCATACTTTCAAAAGTATATTTTGGATGCCACCCCAAAGTTGACATGATCTTAGAACTATCCCCTTTTAAGTTCTCTAATTCTTCTGGTCTAAAATATTTGTTATCTTGTTTTACCAAATCAGTACTTAAATCAAGTTTTGAAAACGTATAATCAACTAAATCTCTTACAGAATGTGATGTACCGGTTGCACATACAAAATCATCAGGTTTATCATGTTGGAGTATTAGCCACATAGCTTCAACATAATCTTTTGCGTGACCCCAGTCTCTAGTAGCATCTAAATTACCAAGTACAAGTTCTTTTTTTAGGCCTTTTTTAATTTGAACTGCAGCTTTAATGACTTTCGATGTTACAAAATTGCTACCTCTTCTAGGTGATTCGTGATTAAAGAGAATTCCATTAGATATAAATAGGTCATATGACTTGCGATAATTTCTACATATATTATATGCAAAAACCTTAGCGCACCCATAAGGGGATGCCGGATTCAGTGGAGTTGTCTCTCTTTGGTACCCGTCATCATCAACACTGTTACCAAACATTTCTGATGAAGATGCTTGATATACTTTAATGGATGGATCTATAATCCTTACAGCTTCGAGCAAGTTTAACGTACCCAGGCCAGTGCTTAGTGATGTATAGATAGGTTGATCGAAGCTAATTCGAACATGCGACTGCGCAGCCAGGTTGTAAATTTCTGTTGGTTTGGATTTATGAACTGCATTGGTTAAAGAAGATTGATCACATAAATCTGCATAAATTAAATTGTCCTTAATTTCGTTATAAACATTATCCAATCTAGCGGTTTGATTTTCAGAAACTGAATTACGTTTAATGGTACCATAAACTTCGTATCCTTTATCTAATAAGAACTCGGCTAGATATGAACCGTCCTGACCGTTAATGCCTGTAATTAATGCTCTGTTTTCTCGCACTTGCATAATTTTTATTAAACCACTCTACTGTTTCTTCTAAACCTTCTCTTAACCCTGTAAATTTAAAATCAGGAAATAGTTCCTGTATTTTAGAATTATCAGTTGGCTTTCTATATTGACCATTGGGTTTATCTTTGTCCCAGACAACTTTACCTTCAAATTTAAAGATGTCTACCAACATATCAACAACTTCTTTAATAGAAACTTCACAACTAGTAGATAATATCACAGGCTCAGTTTCATTGTATTTATCGAGTAATTTTTCAGTTAATTTTGCAACATCTTTTGCAAAAATAAACTCTCTTAGTGGTTTTCCAGTACCCCAGACTTCAAAATCTCTATCAAAGTTTTTCGATATATACATTTTATGGATAAGCATAGGAATTACATGTCCATGCTCTAAGGAAAAGTTATCGCCCGGTCCGAAAATATTAGTTGGAATTACACAGAAATAATTTTTATCATACTGCTCGTTAATAGCTCTAATTTGAACTTCAGCCATTCTCTTAGCATAAGCATACCCAAAATTAGATTCATGCGGTGGTCCATCGTGTAAATATTGAGGTCTTATTGGATAGCTTACCTGGTTATGAGGAAAAATGCACGTAGTTAGAAAGCATACTAGCTTATCTACATTATAAAGCCGACTATTTTCAATAACATTTGCATTAATGCAAACATTTTCATAAAAATAATCAGATTTATATTTTATATTAGAGCCTAACCCACCTACTCTTGCCGCGGCATGTATGACTCGGTCGGGAGTATGGGTTTCAAACATCTCTTTTGTTTTTTCATTAGATATAAGATCATAATCTTTAGAAGATACTTTAATAAAATCTTCATTAAAATGGCTTCCTACCAACCCGTTTCCTCCTGTTACTAGTGTATTCATAAAATTATCTTTGTTGTAGCAATCCACTGATCTTTAGTCTCCATACTAAAAGCAGTTATTGCCGCATTCATAAATTTTTCAACTTGCTCGTCTGTAAGCTTTGAAGAATAAGCAAAGCCTGGTGCTTTTTTACCGGCATTAATATTAATCCCGGTGTGGCCAAGAGCCACGTCATCTTTACTATAGGCAATAGATACGCTTACTTTACCTCTATCGTATTTTCTATCGTCGCTTCCTATAAACGTATCGCTCACCATCACGTCATCACCATCCATGCTAATAGGCACTTGAATAAGCTGTCCTAAAAGAGATGCTAGAGTAGTATTAAAGAGACGTTGAAATGAGACAGACCCAAGAGGGCACATCCCGGGGATCTCCCAGCAAAAATTAATAGCATCATCTGAATGAATGAAAGCTTTAGCCAACGTATCTTCCAGATCAATAAGATTGTCGCTTACATACATAGGAGCTCTAAAAGCAACGATATTACCATACGGTGACACGTCTTTCCGAAAAAGTTTGTAAGCAAATCGATCATGAATTAAATCACCATTATATACCTGTTGATCAATAATCATATATGAATTTTATAAGCTAACATTAGTTAATCAACTATATTACAAAGCTCTATTTCTTCAAAAAAGTCCTCTAAGAAATAATCCATTTCTTTAAATTCTTTATTGATGTATATATCGTTAACATTTACGAAATTAATACTATAATCAAGTTCTTTATAAAGCGGAATCATTTCATGGGTAACTTGCTGTATCGGAATACATCCTAATGATAAAGCTTCATAAAATCTTAAATTTAAAAAATTTCCACACCCTAAAGGATTAAGAACGTATTTATATTCCGATAATATTTGCAAATATTCTTGATAAGTTAGCTTTCTATTCGTTACATTTATATCAATAGGAATTTTAGTTGGTCTATTACTAAGCTCATTTAATACTAATTGCCTTCTATAATACTGGCTACCTTCTACTTGACCTAAGAAAATTATTCGGTTCTTTTTTTCCTTTTTTTCAACTTTTAGTTTTTGATCTCTAGATAACAACCCATGCTTATTTAAAAGAGCACCTTTTATTTTACGATCTTCAATATCACCAAATAGTTGGGTTAGATTATTGATAGTTTCTAACTTTTTTTGGTGGTCTTCATTCCAAGGAAATTGACTACTATATACCTTTTCTATATTGAGAACTAGAACTTTTAAATTTAGTTTATTAATTTCATCGATGAATTGTGTATTTTTCCAAACATCTACATGTGGAATAAGATGTTCATCAACTATAATTAATAGATTAATTTCTTGTAATTGTTCAGGTGAAGTTATATCTAAAAGGGCGCTATCTTTAAAATAATTTTTTAAAGCTTTTCTATAGTTATCGAAATTAATATGACCTATGTCTTCTATGTTATCATGACATAATATGCCTATTTTTGCAAAAGTGCCCATGTTATTACTGGATTTTCAATTTCATTTAACCCAGGGTTTCTTAGTTGTCTATAATCACTCCAACCTGGGTTTCTGGTCCAGAGTTTTACTAAATATTCTTCATTACCCCATTGACCTATTTCTCTTATTTTATATCCGTTCTCTTCTGCTAAAGCAGCTAATCCCATTGGAGTGAAGCCTGTATAAAAATGAAAAGGTTCGCTATGCGGAGCGTTACACGCCGGGACGTTAATAAATAAATAACCTTCAGGAGCTAAATGTTTTTTAATGCTTGCTAAGCATTTACTTGGATTATATACATGCTCAAGCGTTTGAGAAAGTATACAAAAATCAAAATCTTTATGGCTTAGCTGTAAATTATGTAAATCGTATTTTTCAGTGCTGTCTTCGTAATTAACGTTAAGGTAACTCTTATACAACCCTTTTAAATATTCTAACTCCGGATCCTCTTCACCATTAAAAATAAGTAATTTATCAATCTGAAAGTTGTATTTTTCTATATATGTCTCAAACTCTAGTAATGATATAATACGTGGAAAATCTTTATCTTCCCATCTCCAGTTTTTATTATTCTTCTCAATTGGAAGGGGTATATATCTATGCTTGTACTCATCTGTATAGTTTATCTTAACAAACTTTTCATAAAGCTCTTCGATTTTTTCATGACTTAGTTGCATATTATATAGTATATATGTTATTGTTGTAAAATTTCTATATCTTCTTTTGTTAAGACATAGGATCCGAGCTTTGTAACAGCATACCCTGCAAATTTATTAGCTATTTCTATAGATTGTTCTATATTTTTATTTTTAGTATATCCAAAAACCAATGAAGCTAAGAAAATATCTCCAGCTCCACATACATCATACACATCTACTTTTTTTGTTTTAAACACTTTACCGTTATAAGATGCTCCACCGTCTCCTAATGTTACAATTAGCTCACTACACCTAGTAATATTTTTTATATTTTGTGATTCAAATTTATTTATTTTAATAAAGCTGTTTTTAAAACACGATAAATCGGGTTTTTTTGAATCAACAAATACAGGTTTATCTTTATACAAGCTACATAACTGCACTGCAACATCATCTGTTATAAATCCTTTATCATAATCGCTTATAACAAGTATATCGTAATCATCTTCTATTTCTCCTATATTAAATTTCTTTACCTCCATCTCGCTTACATCATAACGCAGAAGTTGTTGTTTATATGTTAGATCTACAAGTCTATGCTTTTGTATATTTCCGTTACCTTTAAAATGCGTTACATCTAAGCCAAAGTTCTTTAAATTTAAAAATACATTAGAGCTCATCCCAGCTCTAACTTCAGAATATTCTTCATCTAATATTGGGACCGGCGCTTCATGATTTAACCTTCTGCACCTACCAAAATGATATATATCATGACATGTATCGCCTACTAGTAATATTTTCATGCTTTTGATTTAATTTTAGATATTATATCTGAGCTTGCATATTCACCAACGCGAGGAAGAAATCTAACTTCTTTAGCAATGTCAGCGCCTATTACCTCTTTTTCTCTCCAATCGTCTCCTAACACAATAATATCTGGCGTGTATAAAGCTATTAACCCAGCTAGCTCTTTTGCAGTATTGAATACAATAACTATATCAATATATTTTATAGCTTCTAAAATTGCTTTTCTTGATTCTAAGGAGTTGATGGGTCTATCTGCTCCTTTATCCTTTTTAATTTTTTCATCACTATCTATAGCCACCACGAGCTTGTCGCCTAGCGATTTAGCTACTTTAAACAACTCTATATGGCCTGGATGTAAAACATCAAATGTACCGTTACACCAAATTGTCTTCATGGTTAATAATACTAGTCTCCTCTTTTAACACGGTAACTGTCTTCCTCAAAATGCTGAGTTGAAAATTCAAACATTTCGGTATCTTCAAGAGCTAGCATTTGATGAACTAATAGCGGGGGTACATAAAAATTATCTCCAGGTTCTAGTATAGTTTCATCGCATTTTAAAATATCATGATTTAGTCCATACCTAACCTTCAGCTTACCTTTACGTATATAAAATACTTCATCTTTTAGCTTATGATAGTGCCATGAGCATTTTTTATCTTTTGCAAGCCAAAGTATCTTACCGCAATATTCCTTTTTATTGACAATCCACTTCTCGTATCCCCATCCCTTAGGTACAAATTTAATCTCTGAAAAATTCTTCATCTTTTATTGCTTTATCATCTATATACAAATCACCGGCTGGTTTACCCATAAAAAGTCTAT
>Ga0209434_1000877_pt1 | contig 13909 bp, 21 predicted proteins | sample ETNvirnome_2_300_FD_184068 | JGI IMG/M metagenome (GOLD analysis project Ga0209434, IMG submission 184068) | Marine viral communities from the Pacific Ocean - ETNP_2_300 (SPAdes) (version 2) | ecosystem: Environmental > Aquatic > Marine > Oceanic | place: Pacific Ocean | collected 2013-06-22
AATCAAGAAGCCAGCCAGGATTCCTGTGCCATCCGACCGGTCTACCGTACCAAAAGCTTGAGAGAAAGTTCTGGCCGTAGTTGACCACACAGCCCATTCTCCCGGCATCCAGCCACCGGCAGTAATGAACGTCCCTACCGGCTCAACCGGTATGTTCTCTCCATCTTTGAGGACGTAAATTTGGTCACCCATCAGTCCATCGGATACGTAAAGAGATAAAAACTGTTCAGCCAAAAAGAGTCAGAAGGCCAACCCCTCCATTGAGGGTCAATTCTCTCACCACTCTCAAAGACTCTCTCAATGATGTCATCCGCAGCCTCTCCAGCATTCTTCAGCCTAACTCCGCCTTCCCCGTCCAACTTCTTCAACTCATTTTCAAGCTTCCCCTTGAGTTCCTTCTTGGCATCATCCATAAACCCATCTAGGAGTTTTTGGGCTTTCTTATCGAAAGCATTAGCTGCCCGCTCAAACTCTTCCGGAACGGGAGTCCCAAATCCAAGGACATCCTTGGCCAACTTCAGTGTGTCTTGTGCTAAGTCTTTCATCAGTCTTGATACTCCTTTGGAATCCCGTAAGCATCCGAGAGAAGCTGAAACTCCTCTCCATGACTCTCACTCTCCTGACCCAACGCAGCATGAATCAACTCATGCTTCATCACTGAATTTCTCAACTTGTCATTTCCGGCAGCCTCTCGATTCAACGTCAATATCCCAAAAGGGAACTCTCCAGGAAACCGATAACTTCCAACCTTTCCAATTGGTAAATCCCAATCATTGATGGCTATCGTCATTTGTCCCGGAATCTGACTCTTCCTTCCAAGTTTTTTCGCACACGTCAATGTTAAGCTCTCTATTAAGTCATCAGCCAGCTTCCAGGCTGGCTCTGCCAGCTTGACCCGAATCTCCATATCCCCAAGAGCAACCCTGGTATCATTAACAAAGAAGGGAAAATGAGTCAGCATTTTTGCCGTCTCAACAGCCCACTTCATTGACCGAAGCCATGGGTCATGATGATGAAGGACATCATCCTCCAAAAAGTCCATGTTTGGAGCGGAATAGGTCGATGCCATGAATTGCCACACTCCGTTGTGATAAATCACAGAGCAGTTCACGACAACATGCCAACTTGTCCATCCGTCCGTTACTACATACCTCCAAGTGGTTCCATTTGGGCTGATGTTCTGAATAGCCACAGAGTCCACCTCTGAAGCCAATGCTAAACAAAATTTCTCCAAGCCGTCCCACAGGTTCACATACGTCCGAGCAATCAGCCAATGACCAATCGCCTGTCTGACCCTGGCCTCAAAAGGAATGACCGGCCAAGCATCTTCAACAATACTCTTTTCAATAGCCAACCTGGAAACCATTCTCCTCTCCCAACCAACATCAGCAGCTTCCTTCACGGAGAGGACTTTTCCTTTTCCGACATACTGTTCCTCCAAACCTGGCAAGAGGTAGTGCGTCTTTAACGTCGCTTGCTGATGTCCAACCCTCTCTGCTACCGACTTCAAAACCTCTCGAAATTTCTTCTTTCTCTCATCCTTATCACTCGACTTCTCTGCCGAGTTCAAGGCATTCACCACCAAAGTATTTGCTCCATACCCTCGAATGTCCTTGGCTGTAATTCCGAAATCCTTCAAGTACCGATTCACTGCATCCGCTTTGACCTGAAATCCATCTTCTGTCGTAAGAAGTGTCTTTCCTTTGTTTCTTCCTTTCAGCTTTTTTAATAGGCCCGCTATAAAAGAATCCGCAAACTCCTTTTCGTGGTCAACCCCGGACTTCCCAACGTACTTCAATCGGACTTTCTTTCCCTCAATGGAGATATGCTTTGGGCGAAAACCAGTCACCCCAACATGGCCATCCTTAGCCGAAGCCTCATTTCCAACCCTCTCCGTCGTCTTGTCCATCAATGCCACAGCCAACGCCTTCAATTGGGTCTTCTCATCATCCGACTTTAAGTCTTGAGAAACCTTCCTCCGAAGAATATGAATCTGCTCTGCCAACTTCCGAACCGAAACACACTTCTTCTGTCTGCGCTTCTTCTCTTCTGGGGTCATCTCTTTGGCAATCATCGCCTCATCGCTCCTGGAAGTCGTTTCTTCAAACGGTGAGCCCCTCTGGGATGAGCGCCGTGCATCTTCTGCTTCTTTAATGCGTATGCCAATTGAGTCTGAGGCATCCCCTTCTTGGGAGGCAACTGAACCCCATTATCTTCCTCGGGCTTCCTCTGCCCTACCACCTGCGAAGCTCTCACTCCACCTCCAACCCCAGTAGAGATATTTAACCGATTTTCAAATGTGGTCGTGTTGCACAACCAAACTGCTCTTGCCCAGGCATCCGAAATATCATCATGAGCACCCTTACGCCGGGGAGCCCTCACCTTCACCTTCCCCTTAAAGCTCTCTAACGTATCTCCCTCTTTTGGAATACTTCCCCTGCCTGTTTTCTTCTCTGCTTCCAAAGTGAGCAACTCCGGAATAAGCACCGGGTCGTCAAACATGTCCACAAGCCCTTCTGAATACAACCTCTTAGCCATCTCATAAACCTGATGATTCAAGAGGTCTGTAAAATGTTTCATCTTGAACTGGATAATCTTTGCTCCCTGGAACAACTCTGCCAAACCATAGCCGTCCCTCTGGTCAAACACTCCAGCCGTAATCGGATACCATCGTTGAAGTGCCTTTACCTCATTCACGATGTCCGACATCCTCAACAAATCAAGATGAGAATACTTGTTGCAGTTCCGATAAATGCTGTCCTCTATATCCCAAACATCAGAAGGCCCTGCAAACCAAACCTCCGCATAGTCAAGGATTATCTTTCGACCCTCCTTGTGAACCACCACAATAGCCGTCCCGTCATTCTTGAATCCAAGGTCAAGACCGTAAAAGTATTTGGCTCCCCACTTCCCACGATTCGGCCTCTCCCGTGGATAAACACACATCTTAAACTCATTTTCATCCTCAACCCATGCGGTTACGGCATCACTGAACTCTCCTCCAAACTCACACATGAAAGCCACTCGATTTCTTCTTCGAGCTACCTTCAATTCTTCTGAGGGGATATTCGGATTGACCATGGCTGAGTACATCTTGAACATCAGCGTGTAGTCTTGCTCTTGGAATGAATCGTTGTAGATGTCCCAGAACTTTCCGAACTTTCCGTATGGGGATGAGATAGTGATGACCTTACCATCCCCCTTGAATGTCGTCGTTGAAGGCTGAAGAGCCCTCCACACCTCATCGCCAGAGAACCGACCTCCGTTATCAATGAAGAACGCCATCTCGTCCATCACCACAACAATGGCATTCCGACCACGAAGGGAGTTTGAAGAACAACCACCCGCTACGGAAATCAAGCTGGCCTTCTTTCCCGTCTGGGCACGGTCATCATCCGTCTGCAAATTGAAATAGGTCATCGTCTGATTCAGAGACCGGTCTTTGAGATAAGGACACCTCAAAGCCATGGTCTGAATCATGTCAAAGACAACAGACGACTGGTCATCGGTAGGAGCAACATTGAGGACTGCTATGGGGAACTGAGGAGGCGTCTCGTAGTATGCACAAGGGTCACCTCTCTTGACCAGTTTGTAGAGTTCGTAATTGGAAATACATGCCGCCAAGGTGGATTTTGTTCCACGTCTTCCAATTACCAGATTCAGGTCTCTGAAGTTCTTGCCTTCAGTAGAGTCAGTATTGCACCGACCCTCTTCATACAGCCACTTCAGAAGACTTTTTTCTGAATGTGTGCCGATTAACTTTTCGTTGACAACATCCGGAATTTCAATGTTCCGAACCTTATCTTCCAGAGGCAATCCGTAGTAGCATTTGAGGATGAATCTCTGTACTGGAAGGAGCTTGAGATTCAGCCCCCAAGGAGCTTCCACGAAGGTGATGATGTCTACCAGGTCACTGGTATCACCTGAGATAAACTCCTTCGCAAGTTGGGCAACGATGTTATAATGAGCCACACTATTTGTTCCTCTATGAATATGTCTGGCCAGCTTCTATGGCAGCATCCTAAGACTTCTTTCTTCTCTCTGGTCTTCTCTGCGACGATTACGAGCCCCCGGCTCCATTGTTGGCCAAGCCATTATGCCTTCCTCAGTTCTTCATAATCATTACGAAGTTCTTTTTGCCAGTCTTCCATCGCCTCACCAAGTCTCTGGAAAAACAAATCTTTTTGCTCTGCTCTCACCCCAATAGCCCCGAAAACTTCATGAACCTTCTTCATGAAGAATCTGTACAGAACCATGACCGACGGCGAATTCAAATCAAAGCCAGAGTCCTTCTCAAATGCCTGCTTGGACTGAACCGCCTTAATTGCCTTCTCTAAAACCTCTGCTCTTTTGAAAGAGATGACAGAAGCTATCTGAAGCTCTCCATCTCCCGCCGCCACCAATTGATTTCCCAAAAGGTGGTCTGACTCCTTAATTACCTCATCAAGAAGTGCAACCAGAAGACTCTCGGCATCCGTGTTTCCAGCTTCCTTCAAACACTCAAGAAGGCCACCACTTCCTCCATAGTATTCCTTGACCAAAATATCCCTATGTTCCAACACATTAGCAGGGACGGAAGAGCCATTGCCATTCCGGTGAGGAATCACAGCCGATGGGATGTTTCCCAATTCAGCTTCAGCATTTAAGACATCTGAACTCATGACTTAATCCCAACAAGAGTGATACCCATATCCCCCTGAGAGGCAGATACGCTTACTTTTCCATCCCTGTCTCTCTTCCACAATTGGAAATCACGCCTCTTATCAAACTTCTCACCAGCCCTACTTGCAGGCATCAACTGAACTTTCTCTACGTTGTATTTCTTACTGAAAGTTCTCCTACCGACAACCCAATCGTTATAAGAGCCACTCGTCAGTTCACTCATCCCCATCACGCTCTTGAAGGCCACCTGTATCTTCTGACCCTTCCGAAGACTGTCAAAGACATCGGCGACATCCCTACCAAGAACCTTCTTGGCTAACTTCAAAGTGTCAAGTGCAATCTTCATGATTTATCCGTTCACGTAAATTTGGGAGACAACTTCCACTCCCTTGCCTACTTCCCTCAACCCCGTCCTCACTGTCCCCCAGACGTAATCCGAATTCCTGTAACCAAATTCCCCTTTAGGATAGACCCTCCAGATAATCTGAGTCATTGAGTATGCGGCCAACCTCCCCTGGTCAGCCGCGTCCCACTGAATCTTTGAAAAGTCAAACTGGTCAATCAACCAACCGGCCCTCTTCATTACATTCGCAATACGTTTTGAACTCACCACCGATTCCGACTTATTAAAAACCGGAGAAGAAAATCCACCTGCCGATAAACTCTTAGCCAACTTCAGCGTATCTTGGGCAATGCTACTCATAGGTATTCCTTATTCAATGGTCATGTTCTGGGTCATATTCACATCAAGCTCAACACCAATATCCCTGGGAGCATCCAACTCAAAGTCGTCAACTCCCTCAAACTCTGGCTCTTGGAACTGAGTCATCTCAACTTCCTGAGCAGAAAAGGAAATGATATCGGGCTCTACTTCAGCAGCCCTCTCATCCACATCCAAGGCTTTCGGAGCTTCTTTTTCCTCTGCCAACAGAAGCGAATTCTTGTCCTCTCCATTCGTCAACTGAACATCAAGCTGTGACAGGTCTACTTCTCCCGTCAACTCAATCTCCTCTACTTTGTCACCAAAGACCATCCGACCGGGATAGTTCGTAGAAGTAGCAGCAACCGGCTCGACCTCTTGCTGAAGAGCGTGATTCACCGGGTCAACATCAATCTCTCCAGGTCCCTGAGCGTGAAGCTCAATCTCCTGGTCTGAAACCTCAATCTGATGCTCTGACACATCTACCGGACCGGCATACTTCTCTACCTCTTGGTTCTCTCTTAGCTTGTCGGCCATCTGAAAAGCGTGCTGCCATTTCTTAAGTCCCTTCTCTGGCCTCTTCATGACCTTCTCCGTTTCTCCCTCTGGAAGACCGGTCAGATTCATAAGGTCAATCATGGTCGGGTCAATCTCAGATTGGTCGAGGTCTCCCTGGGCAGCCAAAAGAGGCATCATCGTTGAGCGACAATGAGGAACTTGCACCGGCTTCGGAGCATCCTCTGCCGCAAAAAACGCATCTGCGAAATTCTCTGGGACTTCCAAGACAGACTCCATCTGATGCCCTGTACGGCTCTCCATGAGCACGGGGTCACCACAGGAACATCCCGTCACATATCTGATGGAGTTCTTGTAGGGGGAATTCTCCGCCGCCTTAAGAGCATGTGAGCAGTTCTCGTATCCCTCCCCATCAATGACCACTCTGCCAATCAATCCATCCATGGCCACCAATTTCCTCAACTCTTCCTTCGCCTCTATCAACGTCTCTGTGGCGAATCTTCCCTTCAATCCCCGGACTACCTGAGTCCAAGTAGCTCCTCGATTCATCATATCTCTTGCCAGGACAATCACTTCCCCGGCATTTCCGTGCTGCTCTGGGCCTGGGTCACGGTCAATCGTGTTGAACAAATTCGCCTGTTCTGACCATACTGGAGCCATTGAGCCATATCCCCACTCAAGTTCCGCATCTGGTTTGATGTTAATATCTTGACCAGCAGTCTCTTCGGTAGCATCAAAAGGAGCCCTTCCGGGACTCACAATGCCTTCTCCAAGCCATCCATGGTCAACAAGAGATGATTCTCTGTTCATTATTCTTCCTCTACAAGAAGGTCATTTTCATTCAAAACATCTGTAGAAAAGACCGGCTCAATGGTCTGCTCATCATCAGAAACTTTCCATAAAGCCTTTGTGGCCTTATGGATAAGAAGATTACTACCCGAAGCCGTGAACATTGACCTGGCTTTCCTGGTATTCGGAACTCTTGTTACGAATTTCTTGCGACCATCCAATTCCGCATCAATTCCAATGGCACTATGCCAATGAAAGCTTTCAAAAATATCATCACTCATTCCATAATCCTCCTTACTAACTGACCAATATCAAAGAATTATGAACAGAATCAGATAGGAATGAAGACGTTTTTGGAAGAAGAGCCATCCCGGCTTTCCCTTTTAATTAGATTCAAATTCGACCGAATAATCACAAACATCTCATAAACCTCCCACATCTCAAGCTCCTCCATCTTCCGCAAACACTTGTCAAAAGAGTACCTCACCTTCACCTGGGTAATATCCAAGATGTTGGCCGTCATCGTGAAGGAAGAGGTGTAGAACATCAACGTCAACACCTCCAACTCATGAGGTGTGAAGTATTCCCCATTCAGAGAGACAAACTCAAGGAAAAGGTCAAAAACAGAATGGAGATAAAAAATGAAACGCAATCGTTTTCTGATGCGTTTGATGTCATAGCAAAGGGAAGGCTGACTCCGGCCAAGGATGCGCTGCACATCCCGTTGTTTTTTGCCAGAGACGAAAATGAGATAGAGAATGTCTCTATCCTTCTCATTCAGAAATGAGAAGATGGGCTTGAAATCCCTAACTTGGTCAACAGTAAAATTTGGAAGGCCCCCAACACGATTCGGCCTCCTTGCCTTTACTGACTCAATTTGGTCACCAATGTACTTCACTAAGGTGGGCTCTCGTCCTGGCACATAGCTCTAAATCACTCTCAGACAATCCTGTCACCGGGAACCGACCAGTCTCTCCTGGACTCGTTCTCGATACCGGCCTTTTTATGTGCCGAAACAGATTGTCAACAAACAACAGCCTGTCCTCGGATAGACGCTCTTCAAAGCTTCGAATGTAAAATTTGAAGACTACCCGATAAACATTCAGCCTCACAATGCCATTTATGATGCCAACCAAGCCACTAAGGTATCCTGCGGTGACAACTACAATGTCTCCTCGATAAAGCCTATCTGCCCGTTTGTCGTCTACGATATGCCCATAGAAACTAGCAATCTCCTCATCAGTGAGGTACTCCGGAGTCTCATACGAATGAAGGACCCCCACCACCGCCAAGCTTGAACGTAAACTCGGCACATGTCCTTCATAATCCAGACACTTCAGAAAACAATAACCCCCTTCGGATGCCCACTCGTCTCCCTCATCAACAAATCGAACGTCCAACAAATTCTTGCCGAAAATCCTCCGCATCTCCTCTAAAACAGCATCGCTCCCCTTTCGACAATACGTTGGACTGATAATAAAGCAAAGCCAGTCCATTACCACCACCGCCAGAAAAACACAAAATTCCAAAACCCTTTCCAGACAACAAGAAAAGACTCACAGAATCGACTAACCCGTGTCACCTCTTCCTCGTCCTCTTCCTCATCCTCAACATGCTGAATCATCCAGAGCAACATGGCCAACTTCGGATACTCATGGCCACACCAAGCCGGAGACTTCAAGACCTTATCAAAATCTCTCTCTACTGATTCTTCCGTATTTTTGCACTCAAAGCAAGCACAGTCCTCTGCCTGCTCATTCAAATTACAAACATGAAACGGTATTTTTACTTTGGCCAACACCAAAGGACTGATGCAAAAGCCCACCCTTCCATGTTCGGAATCCTTCACCTTCATACGCCGGTTGAAGGAGCAATTACGAAACCCTTTACAAAGAAATCGCTTCTTCCTCTCCCTTAATCTCCGGCATCTGACCTCTTCGAACTTCTCAAGGACTTCTGTCTCCGGTCTCATTGAAACCTCCTATTGTCTCCTTGAGAAATTTATCTAGGCCCCTCTTGGAGCCATAATATCTCAAGGCAGCTTCCAAACTAATACTATCCCCTTCACACTCTTCAACGGTTGGGGTCCTACCCAACTTTCGAGAAAGGGCAAGATACAAATTCAAAGTATCCACAATTGAGAATCGTACAGAAAAATTCTTAAGCTGGCCAAACGTCCCCCATTCCTTCGTCATCCGATAGTAAGAAGGAAGCACATCTGGGCGCTTTCTCCGAATATCTCGATACCGGGAAGATGTCCAAAGACCAAACTGAACCACTGCCTTAGCCATATACTCCGCAGAAAATCGGACAATCTGCTCAGAGCCAAAGGCTACAATTTTCGCCTTTTGCCAACTTCCAAACTCTTTTCTGAAATCGTTAGTGTTGGGGTCTCCCTCATCTCGACCAGCTTCTAATTGTCGAGATGAGTTAAACTTATGAGAACAGAGGTACTCTATCAACTCTCCTCTGCTCAAGGCAGGTCTGTGTTCTTTCTTGTATTGTCCTCGACGCCTACCAATCCGCCGCCTGCGGTCAGCAGGCATCTCTACAATATCTTGTGCGGTCAAAGGCATTAAGTTGCCGCCGCTCCTGAAACACCCTGACCAACTGTGGCAATCGTTTCTTTACTCACCGGATTCCGTTGAATCCCATCAGAAGGTATCTTCCCTTCCTCCTCTGGAATCGCATCCCCTCCATCCAACTCCTCTTCCCCTACCTTCATAGGGTCACGAGCGGCATCAGGACTCTCCATCCAGTTTGGAATTCCTCCACATACCGCAAACTCATTCATGAACATCTGAATCGTCGGCGTGGCCTTCTTTCCGAAGTAATTGGACTGCTCATCAAATGCACCATCCGGGAAAGCACACATGATATGAAAGACCGCCAAGTTTCTCTGCTTGGCACTCATCTCCTTCCATAATCCGTCATAGCCCAAAACCACATAAGGCTTCATGCTCAGATAACATGGGAACCCTACCGCCACCAACTTCATCGGAACTTTACTCTTTTTGTTTCTGACAAGCCAGAACTCTATCTGATTCACTTCGAACCCTTCGAAGACCCCTGGGAATCTTTCGATAAACGCTTCCATAATATCCCTGACCTCTGGCATCGTCTCCTGGTCTGTCGATTTAGGCATCATTTCCTCCTTCTAGTCGTTCTAAAACTTTGGCCGCCTCAAGGTCCCCCGTAGTATTTCTCAAAATGTCTTCAGGGTCCAAGTACGGCAACTCAATCACAATCCCCTCTTCTTCCTCCAAGAGAATTTGAAGGTCCACAAGCATGGCATTATAGGGGCTCGGCCCATCCAAAGTCACCACAATTCTTTTATCTTCGTCCTCCTTCATCTCTTCGTGCCAAAGCTTCCGGACTCTATCCCGAATCCGATTTGCCCAATCCTCAATGGTATCCGTTGTTGGAGCATTTTCCACCTCAATAAAATCGTCATACTCCTCTCCACCATGCTCTCCAATCCTCGTCTCCGAGCACACAAAAAATGTCTTCATACTGTCAGCCTCCTTCTTAAGCTGGAATTGCCTTCATGTCTTCAATTTTGATATGCCGACCCCAAGGATACGGATACTCATCCTTGTCATATTCTGTAGTCAACACCCACAAAGTCGGTATCCGATATCTCCTCGACACCTCCGGAGCGTAAAAATCCGTGAAGTAGATTGCCGCATCATACTTCTTTTCCACCTCAATCAAAGCGGGCTCTAAGTCTGTACCTCCCCTCCCATGCACTCTTCCATTCCACTTTCCCTTATAGGGGTAAATCGCTGTCACATCGGCATCCGCCTCAATCACTGTGACAATCGCTCCATTCTTGTGGACCCAGTAAATCTCATTAAAAAACAGCTTTAGTTGTTCATCCGAAATTGAACCCGATGTGTCCACAATGACAGCCAAGTTCAAGACATCTCCCTTTCGGGTTCCTGGGCGAGTCCCAAACCTCTTACTTGCCCTCTTGAGCGTCCAGTCCAACACACTCTCTTGAGAGCTTGCACAAAACATCCTCAAGACCCGTGCCCAAGGAACAACCGGCTTCTTTGTCTTGAGCAAGTCTTCAATTTGCTCAAGCACCTGTCCAGGAATGTTACCGTACTGCTTGCCGCACATATCCTTCGCTTTACGAACAACATCCTTCATGAACTCCTGGGCAATCGCATCCTCTTCCACATCTTTCCAATCATGAGCCGACATAATCCAAGACATAACTCCTTCCGCCCCGAAAGCTCCTGACTCACATTGCCGCTTGTAGTTGGGGTTATCCCGAAGATGAGTGTAGTACCACATCGAACTCTTTCCTTCCGGAAAGTCGTAGTTATCGGGATGAATCCAGTTTTCGTGCAAATCCTCTTTTGGAATGCAACTATTCACCACACAGTCCACAGCGACGTTTCCCCTGAGACGGTCCTCGAACCTCAAGAAAAGATGACCAAAGACCACATGAAGAGCTTCATGCTCAATGGCTGCCACCGTATGAGTCCATCCCTGCTCCTTGCCCGCCTCTTCCACTATCTTCTTGAAATACGGCTTGCACAAATAGAGCTTTAGAAGTTTCTCCCCTTGCATCCGAGAGACGCAAGCAGTGTCCACACGATGCTTTTCCCCAACATAAACCTTCTGGAATTGCTGGATGATATGGCCGTAAAACTCTTTGTGCCTCGCCAAATGCACAATCGCCCGGATGAGATACTTTTCCACGTTCATTGTCAGACCCCTGCCAAGATTATCTTACCATCTTTTTCTGCCGCTATTCGAGCCTTGGCGACTTCCACGAGCCGGTCATCTTTCTCCGTCAACACCAACCGAAGAAGTTTGTCCGAAGGACCTTTCACTGTAAGCCAAAGTCTTTGCCCAATGCTCAAATCTTCTCCTCCCAACCAATCCACTGCCTGCTCTGGTGTGAAGCCGTAGTTTCTCGCCACCTCATTGAAATCTGAGGCTGCCCTGGCTTCTCCGGGGTCAAAATCCTGACCCTCAATTTGAGTCCAATCAGTGTAAGGCATCTTCTTCTCCTAACCCATTATACCACTTCGCCTCCAATTTTTATAACAAAAAAGCCCACCTGGTTTTCCAGGTGGGCTAGAACAGGGCCAGGAAATCGTCAAACCGAGACCGACCGACAGGCACCAGACTTTCCAAAAACATCGTGAAATTCACCAGGGGCATCAAGCTGGAGAGACCCAACCCTCTCCGACAAGCCCAATGGCTTCTTTCCAACTACCCACAAAGGAACATCTGGAAATCCCTCATCTATCAACATAGGCAAAGAACTTCCATTTTTAGAAATATCCACTTTCCCCACATGAAGAACGACTGCCTTCACATCCTTATTGCCCTTCAGTAACTTAAGAATTTCTATTTCTTTTGTCACTCGAATCACCTCAAAACGAAACCCCCCATCAGACCCTAAATTATCCAAGACCTTTGTTGTCCCATGACTCTCATCTTCAAGAACCAAAACTGTGCCCCTCCTGGCACTACTGCGGCACTTCCTTGATTCTGAAAGATATTTTCCAACCTCATCTGATAAGGACTGACTGGATGTCTTCATTTCAACTACTCTCTATGTAATTTGTGCTCCACACGGTCAAGGATTCTCTCTGTCTTCTCAAGACACTTCTCCACCCGAACCATACTCTCATCTGCCTTTTGGCTCTGAGTCTCTACCCGACGAAGCAAATCCTCAACACGAGTATTCCCATCTGAAAGAGTTCGCAGCAACGCACTGCACTCCTTTAGCAACGAAATAAATTGTTCACTCGCTTTATCCCCCTCCTTCTTCGAAGAAAGATAAAGAGCAACTATCGCAGCCATCAAAATGGTCGAAAGACCCCAACCACCGTATATCTGAAGCAACTCTGCAATGGCCTTGGCAGACATATCCGTATAACTCCTTCTTTGTTGAAAATCATCCAGATAAACAACCTACTATCCAAGGCCGAATATCAAAGAATTCTTAACCAAGACCCTTCATCCGTGACCATTTAAGGGCAAATTTCTTTCACTTGCAAAACAGACCTGTTCTACAAATGCAGAGATATAAAAGAATTGTGCGAATTTTGGGCCAAAGATAAAGGGAGTGAGTCTTACCACTTGGCATCCACCTCCCTTAACAATGCCCACCGGGTTACAGCCGGCGAGGAGGAACATCCTACTGACACCCCTATATGTCAGACTCTCCGAAAATTCTCACCCTTTCACAACAGCTATCGGACTCAACTTCACTTCGATGTCCACCAAATCCTTTTGTTCTTCCATGACGACATCAACGCTGGTGAGTATCCGGCATCAAAGCCACATGCTTGAAAACAAAAGGCAAGACAGCCAAATTCATGGCCTGAGCCAAGGCTCCCTTTTCAGGGTCTTCGCACCAAGACTTAATCAAGCCGTCCAATCCTCTGTGGTCTGTTCTGATAACCTTCATTGTTCTTGCCCTTAGTCAATCCGCCTCCGAAGCTCAATACGAGCATGGCGACGGTTGTTCTTAGACGACTGACGCTTCGCACCCTTCTTGATACGGCGATAGCAGCAGTTGTCCTTGAGACTCTGAATACAGTTGGAACGCTTCATTTTTTCTCTCCTGAAAAAAACTTCTGAAAAAAACTTCTGACACTCCTATATGTCAGAATCGTCGAAAATTCTCACGGAAATCAAAGATTCATTCTCGTTCATCTGGGTGCCCTACAGACAAAACCTTGTCAGTTCGCTCTCCCGGAAAAGAATCTCACTCTTTTCTCCATCCAAATAAGCATGGATGATTGGATTGCCCACATCGTCATAGCTCACCTTCACGATGCCAACAAAGCAGTCATACATCGGTGAAAACGCAGTCTTGTACGCTTCAATCTTGGGCTTCATCTCTCTCTCCTGGTAAAAGTTCTGAACACTCCTATATGTCAGAAGTCTCAGAAATTCTACGAGGAAAATGGCGGAAGGAGTGGGAATCGAACCCACACGGGACTGGTTACCCCTAACAGTTTGGCGGAAGGTACAGGATTCGAACCTGTGCGAGCATCTCTACCCGGCTACGGCTTTCAAAACCGACCCATTACCTCTCTGGCAACCTTCCTCTCGGTCTGCCACGTCCTTTATTTCTTGACTTAGGTCTCAGTCAGGCTATGACAATTAGGACAAATCAAATCCAAATTTTCCTCCTGATTGTTTCGATAATCACCATCCTTGTGTTCTACCTCAACCGGCACATTATCAGTAAACCGATTCACTTCT
>Ga0209434_1000878_pt1 | contig 13904 bp, 27 predicted proteins | sample ETNvirnome_2_300_FD_184068 | JGI IMG/M metagenome (GOLD analysis project Ga0209434, IMG submission 184068) | Marine viral communities from the Pacific Ocean - ETNP_2_300 (SPAdes) (version 2) | ecosystem: Environmental > Aquatic > Marine > Oceanic | place: Pacific Ocean | collected 2013-06-22
CTAGCAGCGGAACAGTCACCCTGAATTTAGACGACACGGCGGTGACACCGGGCAGCTACACTTCTGCTGACATCACCGTGGACCAGCAAGGCCGAATCACTTCAGCAGCAGATGGCAGTAGCTCATCTGGTGCCCCTGCTGACGCGCAATATGTAACTCTGGCAACTGATGGCACGCTAACCGATGAGCGGGTGTTAACTGCTGGCACGAATATTTCGATCACGGATGGAGGTGCCGGGAGCACCGTCACAATCGCATCGACCGATGAATATGAAGGGACTGTCACAAGTGTAACTGCGGGAACCGGCTTGACCGGCGGAACAATCACCGCCACGGGTACGATTGCGCTTGGCACTTCAGGGGTCACAGCGGGCACTTATGGCGATGATTCTAATGTGGCTCAGGTTACTGTTGATGATTATGGCCGCGTGACGTCTGCCAGCAATGTGGCAATTAGCAGTTCAGCCGGGGGCACGGTAACAAGTATCACCGCAGCGGCAGACGCGGGCAGCGGCACCGCAATCACATCTTCAGGCACCTTGACTTTCACGGGCGGAACAAACGTCACGACCAGCGTGAGCGGCACTACCGTCACGATCAATTCCACTGACGAATATGAAGGCACCGTAACATCGGTGGCCGTCGCCGGGGGCACGGGTTTAACTTCATCAGGTGGGCCGGTTACAAGCAGCGGCACAATCACTGTCAATCTGGATGACACGGCGGTGACTGCCGGGTCATATACCTCTGCTGACATAACAGTTGATGCGCAAGGCCGAATTACTGCGGCTGCTGATGGAAGTGGATCGGGCAGCGGCACGGTCACCAGCATCACAGCGGCGGCAGACTCAGGCAGCGGCACGGCTATCACCACGGCAGGCACTTTGACTTTCAGCGGCGGCACTAATGTCACCACTTCAGTGAGCGGCACCACCGTCACGATCAATTCTGAGGACGAATATGAAGGCACGGTCACAAGTGTAACTGCGGGCACCGGATTAACCGGCGGCACAATTACGGCCAGCGGCACAATTGCGCTTGGCACTTCAGGGGTCACCGCGGGCACGTATGGGGATGCGGATAATGTGGCTCAGGTTACTGTTGATGATTATGGCCGCGTGACGTCTGCCAGCAATGTGGCAATTAGCTCTGAAGCCGGGGGCACGGTCACTAGCGTTGCGGTGTCCGGTGGATCAACTGGCCTGACCACTACCGGTGGCCCCATTACATCCAGCGGGACAATCACATTGGGCGGCACTTTGGCCTCGGGTTATGGCGGCACCGGAACCGGTTCATATACAAAGGGTGATATTCTTTCATCACCGTCAACCGATAGTTTAGGGCGCTTGGGGATTGGTTCAGCAAACCAAGTTCTGACTGTTCACGAGACAAACGGTGTGGCTGCGTGGGCCGATCCAGCCGCAGCCATTCAAGCTGAATATGTTGTCCTGTCAGCCCACGCTGATTTGGATGAAGAACGTGTCCTGACCGCAGGCACCAACATTTCGATCACCGATGGTGGCGCGGGCAGTACGGTTACAATCGCATCCACAGATGAATATACAGGCACGGTCACATCAGTTCAAGTGGCTGGAGGTTCAACAGGATTAACATTCAGCGGGGGGCCGATAGATGCAGCGGGCACCATCACGATGGCCGGTGTCTTGAATGAAGTATATGGCGGCACCGGTCAATCCGCTTGGGCCGCGGGCGACATTCTTTACGGTTACGACACGAACAGTTGCCAAAGACTCGCCGCCGGTGACGATGACCAAGTGCTGACGATTTCATCCGGTTCACCCGTTTGGGCCGATGCCGGTGGTGGTGGTGGTGGGGTTACAAGCATCGTTGCGGGCGACAATATCGTCATTGACCCAGTTGACGGGGTTGGTGATGTCACGATCAACCAAGCGTTTGTATTCACTTTTGATTTTGAGGACGCCAACATGGATAGCTTTTCCGTGGAGCGGGACGATTCCATTGAGGTCATATCAAGTATGTTTGATCTTGATATTAGTTGCGCCAATCCACGACAAATCGACATCAACCTAGCCGGGGCATCTGACGAACGGCTCAAGCAGAATATCGAACCACTCACCGGCACGCTGGAAAAATTAGACAAACTGCGGCCTGTCGAATTTGATTGGCGGGAGGAGGCGAAAAACGATGGCCATGATATTGGCTTGATTGCGCAGGAAGTAGAAAAGGTTTACCCCGAAATGGTGACTGAAAAAGACGGGATCAAGCACATCAGATACCAAAAGCTCATTCCGCTTCTGCTTTCAGCCGTTAAGGATTTGAATGACCGGCTGCTGACATTGGAGCACGGGCAGAAGTAGCACCTCAAAGGGTGACAATTGAAGCATTTATAGATATGGAATTGATTGAAATAATTCAGGCCGGGATGGCGATGGCGGTAGCTGTGTGCGGGTTTTTCATAAAGCGGATCCTGTCTATGCTGGATGCCGGCCAGAGCCGCATGACTCAAATAGAAATTGAATTGGCCCGGATGAAACAAAGTGAGATTGATCTTCACGACAGGCTTGACAGGATTGAGGAAAAATTAGACCAACTACTTTCAAACTGTCAAAAGGCAAATTGCAAATGACAACTGTTCAGGCGCTCATCGTTGGAGGGTTTTGTGGATTCATCATTGGCAGCATAACGTGGATGCTCGTTGGTTTAGCGTTTGGCATCCTTGCCGATGGAATCCCAAAAGCATTAAATGACCGATTAAAAATTGAAAATAAGGAAGAGAAAAATGGCTGAAGAAAAAAACAAACCGGGAATCAAGAGCACCGAATTTTGGTTGTGCTCATTGTGTGGCGTGTTCTCAATCCTGTGGGGTGCCGGGGTGATTGATCTAGGTGACGATGCCGCCGGCACGGCGAACAAGGCAGCGGGCTTGATAGCCGGTGCGATGGCGGCCATGGGCTATGGCGTAAGCCGGGGTCTGGCCAAGATCAAAAAGTGACCGCGTTCATCAGGGCACTGCTTTCACTCCTTGCCGAATTGGTCAAGGAGCGGGTGGCCCGCAAGGACACCTCAAGTGATGCTGAAACACCTCAGAGTTTGCGGGACCGTTGGCGGCGGCATATTCGTGATGACATTGATGAGCTGCGTGACTAGCCCGGATGTTGTCTTTGTAGATACCACGCAGGACGTTGTCAGGCTTGGTCGTGATGTCCGGGGTCATGTTTACTATCAAAAGGCCGGGAAGTGGGTGCGGAGCGCCAACAAAGTGCATTTGCCGGCGGGATGGTACGCGGGTGGATTGCCTCCGCAGGAATAGGCACCCATTTCATTTCTCAAGATCCTTCGCGGAGGATGACTAAAAAACGGCCACCGGGTCTAACAGACCGCGATGACCGCCGGAACATTTGTCACAGATGACAAAAAAAAGTTTTGCCGATTGACCCCACGGTTGCAATCAAATTCCATCTGGCCCAAAAATAGTTCTCGCTTTTGAAGCGGCTTCGCATTACATTTAGGTTAGTGAACGGAACAACGACAACAACAACCGAAAAAGGAACAACACAAATGAAAATCGAAAACATGGAAGCATACGTCAAAGGCGCAGTATCACAAATCCCATTGAGCAACGCACCCGGCAGCTGGATGGACACCGGGCTTGAAGCCTTACAGGACGGCTTTGAAAGACCAACCGATGAGTATGGCGCTCCTGCTGCTGTGCGCAGTTACGCGCAGGGTGAAGTTGATTTTCACAATGCCATAATTGTGCCGCATAATATGCTGAAGAAAAATGAGCGCCCAGTTCACTTTCTGGACAGAGTGAAGGAGGAGCAGGCAGAATTGAAAAAACTGCGCGCCCAAGTCAAGCGCCTAGAGAAGCAATCGAATCGCCTGATGGAACAATTGACCCGGTAAAAATTGCGGCATAACCCCAAACCAAAAAGGAACACAACAGATGAATAAAAACGAAAAGAAAATTCAACGTGCGGTGCGGATCGCATTTCTACCTCGTAAGGAGGCTGACAGCTTGACCCTTGAATTTTGCTGCGATGAGAGTTTTAACCAGCTTTGCGCCAGAAATCCCACCCTACGATACGACAGATTGCGTGGGGAAAAAAGAGAGCGCATGATCAGATTGCGGGAACTCTACATAGCCGAAACGGGAAAAATCCCATTCAAATAAACAACAACAAAGGAACACACAGAATGATCTACCGCGAATTACTCAAGCACTACGGAATCCACCTGTTTGACGAAGATGGCCGGGAGTTTACAGATTGGGAGCTGCGTGAAGGATGGGCATGGTGGGCAGCGCAACCTTTCAGCAATGAGGGTCTTGTGTGCGAAAAATCCACCGGCAACTTTTACCGATTAACCAGCACCACCGAAATACGTGCCAGCCTGAAGCTTCGCATTTACTCAATCGGTCCAGCCGTCGATAAAAAAAGTTTGGAGCTTTGACCCCATGTTTCTCGACAAAACCGAAATGGCCCCAAAATAGTCCTCGCTTTTGAAGCGGCTTCGCATTACATTTAGGTTAGTGAACGGAACAACGACAAACCAAAAAGGAACAAACCAAATGACAACTCCATTCAAATACGAAACACTGATTAAGTATCACTCCACCGAACAACTCATGTGGGTGCTGGAGGACATGGGCCATGACGTGGCGGTGTTTGACTGCCCCAGCGATTTTAATGCCTATGTCCGCTGCCTTGCTGATGGCACTTGCGGCGATGAGGGGCAAGACTCCTACCGGGAGTTGTGCGATAAAGTAGCCCTCATGTATCACTAAACCAACAACAACAAAGGAACACACAGAATGAAACATATCAAAATCAAAAACACGCGGCACGTTGAAACCGCTGAACTAGAGATTCCAGAAAGCCTAACTGAAGGCCAAGCCATCACCATAATGAACATCCTGTTCAATGACTACGGCGACAGTGAAAGGTTAGAAGCTGGCACCATTTCGAGCGGCCAACCATGGGAATGGGCGGTGTGGGACTGCGGATACGTGGAATGGCCTGAAAATGCTAAACGCAGATCTGTGTCGGGTTGGGTCGGCAGTTTGAGCAAAGCCGGTCTGGTAGACTGCCATGACGGCTTACCCGGTGAAGGTAACGGACACGGATGCGATGGCAGCACCATTCAGGTATCTGATAAAGGTTTGGAGCTGATTGATCCCGTTTTTGAGTCATGGGATCAGGCTGCTTACGCTGATGGGAAGGAGGTGGCCAAATGAAAATCACTGTGCCCAACAACGGTCGGGAATGGCTCCACCCGCGCAAAAAGCAGCCGGTCAAGATTGTGCAAACGCTGGCACTGGCAAATTATGAAAGCCCAGCCGCAGCCCGCCGCAAAGCGCAGCGATTATTCGGCAAGGGTTTTGAGGTGATCCAAGATGAGATCAAAAAAAGTTTTGCCGATTGACCCCATGTTTCTCGACAAAACCGAAATGGCCCCAAAATAGTCCTCGCTTTTGAAGCGGCTTCGCATTACATTTAGGTTAGTGAGAGAAACAACAACAACCGAAAAAGGAACACAACAGATGAACAACACAACAAACATTCGCCAAATGAAAATCACCATCACAGATGAGGAGGGTATTGTACTTGCTAGTTTTGACCGGCTCGCAATGCAGCAAGAGTTAGACGATGACCCTCAATTTGGAGATGAAGGCATGACTGTCGGGATGCCGGAAATGGTTGAAGCAGTTGAGGAGGAGCTGGCTGGATTTTTCTACGCCAAGTATGACGACAATAAGAACAGCGATCAAGTTGCGCTATAACCAACAACAAAGGAACACAACAGATGAAATACCTACAAACAAAAACGGGACCGCGGCAACCGCATTTAGTGGAAAAGGGAGTCACAGATAATCGGTCATGGGCAACCATTGAAACCATTGATGAGACATCCTGCGGAATTGATCGGTACGAATTGTTTTTGAACCGATATTATGAGCTAAATTCAAAATGCAAAAAGTGTCCCAAGCCTGTTAAGTTTTCACGGCATTCGGAGCATTGCTCATGCGTTCGGATTTTGGATGACCCAAACAATGAAGCCTACGACACTTCTGGTGCTGACGAGTGGGCTGCTGACGCGTGGCACGATGCCCATGAGTACCCAGAGTGGTAAACCAACAACAACAACAACAAAGGAACACAACAGATGAAAAACACAAACACCACCTACGAAGTCTACATTGATTTCGGCAGTAACATCAAGGCGGCCAACGCGATGGAAGCCAAGAAAAAAGCAATTGAAATGATTGAAGCGGATGCGGTTCAAGTGCTCCGTATACTTGAAAAGGCCACGCTCAGAACAGTGCATGAAGTGATTGACGGATACACTCACGTAGATTGGGAGGAGGAGAAATGATTATTAAGCTAAACAAAAAATACCTTGAGGAGTTTCAAGGGGCAGAATTGGGTGCGTGTGAGGATGATATGCGAGGGCCATCACCTTTGACCACTTATGAAATTCTTGACCGCCATGAGCGCAACATTGAAATCCGCTCGGCAGAGGAGGCAGCACAAATCCATGACACCGCAAACTATGGCACCTTCAGGATTCATACCAGTGACCGCATCGCGGAGAGGGTAATGGCTGAAGCGTTAACATTTCCGGGTGCCACCGAGATTTTCCGCAAATGGAATCACGAACAATGGAATGCGCTAGGCGAGTTATTGAGCGATGCAGCAAAACAGGAGGCAGCGAAATGAGGTCATATCCAATCTGGAACAATGTGGAGGCTTGCATTTACAAATCCTCCAAGGATTGGGGAGCGGTACAGCGCTCAACTGTTAACGTGAAAGTAGGATCAAATGCTACAAACTCGCATCACTTCCTGACCGTCACCACCACGCACAAACTCCTCGAGGGAGGGGACCGTGAGTTCAGGTTTTACCTCGATGGGGTGTGCCTGAAACGTGCCTTGGTCACGGCGGCCAAGGAGTTCAAACCATTGGAGCTGGAGGCGGTCAATGAATAAAAAAAACATTCCAGCCGCAATTGAAAAGGCCAAGGAGATGCTTGCGCTCAGAAAAGAGTCACTGGCATTGATTGAAGATCTGATTGTGAGCCTTGAGCTGGAACAGGCCGTTCCAGAGGTGTGGGACCGTGGTGACAGATTCAAAACCGGGCAGGACATGAAGGAGGGCAAGGTGGCGTTTGAATATAGAAACGCTGAAACGCTGTGGGTGCCACTATCGGATCTGCCGTCCAGCTATCTGGAGCGGATCCGCGGCGGGCACCATCGCAGTGAGATTGTCAGAATGACGAAAAATGAACTATCCAACCGGCGCTTCAAAGCAAAGCGCTATGAGACAAAGAAAAAATGAAAGGAATGAAATGAAGAAGAATAACATACCGCAAGAGGTACGTGACTACATGAGCGAACTGGGAGCCAAGGGAGGCAAGGCCAACCCAGCCGGCACTGAGAAGCGCAGGATACAAGCCCGGGATGCCGCCAATGCGCGCTGGGCCAAGTGGCGCAAGGAGCAGGAGGAGGAGGCAACAAAATGAGAATACCAATAGCAATCGGACTGCTCCTATGTTCCACGTGGAACATTCGGGCGGCCAACAGGGTCACGTGGGATTTGGTAGAATCAATCCGCACGGTTGAGACGGGTGGCCGCAACTTATCAGGAGATAACGGAATGGCCAGAGGCCAATGGCAGTTCTGGGCTGTTGCGTGGAAGGATGTGAACCAGTACCGGGCAAGGCAAAAGCTAATGACGTACTCATATGACTTTGCTTGGAAGGAGAAAGTGGCACGGGTGTATGCCCATGACTACCTTGAAATATTGCGCAGCCGGTTTGTGCGCAGAACTAAATGTGAACCGAATGTGAATCAATTGTGGGCCATGTGGAACGTGGGCTATGGCAGATTCTTTAATACATTCGGGGGCAACTTTGAAAAGTGCCCCCATTCAACCAAGGTAAACGGGCTGCGGATTGAACTGCTGCTCAAGGATATGGAAGGAACAAAATGAAACTTGATTTAACTATAGCTGAGGTCGGTGCCTTGAAATACCTCTTGGACAATCACTTTAGGTTTCCAGTTGCCCTGCCAACCGGGAATGATAAAGCTCAAGAGCCACACATAGACAATTTGGCGGCCAAAGTGGGCGTCCAACAAAACAGGAGCAAACGAAAAATGAGCACATCATTAGGAAAAACAAAACAGGACATTGTTGAGGGGATGATTGAGGACACGATTGAATCCATCACCATGGAGGGTGTTCCCCTCGATGACGCTATGAACGCAATGCTGGACAAGGCGCTTGAGCTGGCCTACTGCGTCACCGGGACTGAGGAGGCCACGCGCAACGCAGTTGACATGATGATGAACAGCAAGGCTGCTGAATGGCGTGATGACATTGATGAGGCTGAATGTTGCGGTGACGGATGTTGCGGTGACGGATGCCACACGGAGGAGTCGGCATGAAAATATCTCAACGGGACATTTATGACCGCCACGGCAGCAAGCTGGTTGACCAAGTTGAGTTGATGGAGGAGGATGGCATGGACCCTGAATTGGCTATGGCGCTCCTGCTGGACAAGGCAATTGACCTGACCTTTCATGTCACTGGTGATGAACGGGATGCCCGGACCGCGGTGGAGCAGATGACCAATGAAAAGGCAAAGGCATATTACCCACGCACCACCCATTCAAACTTGAAACCACCCCGGGGTGCCGCACCAAAGCAGCTCAGGGAATAACCCGGTGGACAACCAGAGAGTATTCAGGGGGTAAAAAATTCTTGGCCGTTCCACCGCGGAGGAGTTTACTCATGAGGGTCAAAACCGATTGACAACCAAACACAAATGAAAACAGATGAACATTACTTCAACGCAATCGCAGCCAACGTCGAGGCCACGCAAGCGGTATCCCGAAAAACAGCGGCAAGGTTACTTGACTGCCACCCCAGCTTTGTCGATACGCTCTGTAACCGGGGTGAACTCAAAAAGCTCACACTTGGACCGCACTGCAAGCGTATTACCCTATCGAGCATTAACGAGTTTCTTGCCCGTGCCGCCTCTAACTGACAAAACCAAACCGTGCATCTTGTGCGCTGATGACGCGGATCACGGGGAGTATGTTTGCCGCAAATGCCGCATACAAATCCTCAAGGAGCAGACAATGAATCTAATGCAAACGAATAACCCCAAACCAAAATATAATGAAATCAGACCAAAACGATAAACCATCAGCGCTTTCCGTCATGGCGGAGCGGATGAACCTTGAACCGGCTAAACTTCACCAGACACTCAAGACCACCTGTTTCAAAGGGGCCAATGATGAGGAGATGATGACGCTGGTTGTTGTCGCCAATGAGCACAAGCTCAACCCGTTGCAAAAGGAAATCTACGCATTCCCGGCCAAAGGCGGCGGCATTGTGCCGGTCATTTCGATTGATGGCTGGATCAAGATAATGAACCAGCACCCTTCCATGAATGGCGTGAGCTTCGCTTTTCAGGTTGACGATGAAAAAAACCCCTTTTCATGCGCCTGCACCATCTGGGTTAAAGGCCGTGAGAATCCCGTTGTCATCACGGAGTTTTACGACGAATGTAAGCGCAACACAGAACCGTGGAAGCAATACCCCTTCAGGATGTTGCGGCACAAGGCGCTCAGTCAAGGTGTCCGCGTTGCCTTTGGATTCGCGGGCTATGCCGATGACTCCAATGACACTGAGGTCACTGAAGATGAGGCACCGGATTTGAAACCAATCTTTGGTGAGATTGAACCGGGCAAAAAACTTGAGCTGGATGATGATGCCCCTCCCGGGGCAGAGGTTAAAACCAACAAAGACTCTGAGCCAGTTGCCGGCTAGGCATATCGCTCAGGACCGGGAGTTGTCGCCACTTCCACCTCCTTGGCGGCAGCTCCCACTTTACCTTAATTATCAACGAACATGAAAACAGAAGAGACACGACCAGACCACATCACCGCCTCAAGCCTTGATCAAGCGGCACTATGCCCGGGCAGCTTTGAAAGGCAAAAGGGCAAACCGAACAAAACCAACCCTGTTGCCGAATCAGGCACCCGCATCCATGATGCGCTTGGAGCTGGAAACATAGATTCACTTGAGGATGAGGATGAGCAACAGCTTGCAGTCCGGGCAGCGCAGTTACTTTCTGAAGTCATTGACGGGTTTTTCCTGAGCCAACCGATGTTTGATGAGCTAATGAAGCTGGAGCATGAAAAGCAGTTCCACTTGCGTGAACAGCGCCTCTATGGGCTGGACGGGACCGTGTCCGGGCGCTTTGACGGTCTGGTGATAGATGAACACCGGGCGCTCATCTATGACTACAAAACCGGGTACGCAGAACCGATTGACGCCCAACACAATTTGCAAATGCGGTGCTATGCCGTGCTGGTGGCTGAGAATTATGAGCACGTGACTGAAGTCACCGCGGCCATCATCCAACCCCGGATCCGGCCAGAGATTTCATTGGTGGAGTATTCGGCGGAGGATCTGGACAAAGCCCGGGAGGAGGTTAAACAGATTTTGGCCCGGGCATATCAACCTGACGCACAGGTGATCCCCGGGGCTATCCAATGCAATTATTGCCGCGCAAAAGCGGACTGCCCAGAGGCAGCAGCACTGACCGTGACCCTCAATGACCTACAAGGGGTGAGCATTCCTGATGAAAGGCTGCCGCAGCTTCTGGACAGTTGCCGGGTAGCTAAAAAGATCATTGCCGCAGTTGAGGAGCGTGCGCGGGAGTTGCTTGATGAAAACCCAACGGCCATCCCGGGCTACAAGCTCCGTGCCGGCGCGCAGCAGTCTGAAATCATCGACCGCCAAAAGCTATTCAACCGATGTAATGAGCGGCACTCAGTTCTGCCGCATGAATTTGTGAACATTTGCGATGTCAAAAAAGGCAAGCTCAAGGAGCTGGTCAAGGAGGCCAGCGGACTGAAGGGCAAGGGGCTTGATGAGGAGCTGGAGTCACTGCTTCATGGCCTCGTAAAATACAAGACCAACCGACCGAATTTGATGCGAGACAAAAAGACCATTTCCAATGACCCAGTGTTCATTGGGAGTGAAGTGAACAAGGATCTGGCAACACGGTAAAATGTTTGGCCCCACTTACTCAATATCGAATTGGGATGAGCAATTTGAGAATTGCCAGAGCAGGAAGCTCAAGGTGCTGGGCTGGGTTCCAATACCCAACAGGCACGACTCGACTGCCTACTGCCGGCTGATGACCCGCAAGGATGGTCCAGAGATATTCACCGCATGGATCCTGTTGGTCCAACTGGCAAGCCGCTGCCATGAACGCGGGGTGTTGGCCTCCAACGATGGCCGGCCCTATCAGGCCTGTGAAATAGCCTTGAAAACGCGGGCACCTGAAAAGCTGTTCACCAATGGATTGCCGGAGCTGGTGAGCATGGGGTGGGTGGAGGCAGCCGGGGCTATGGCGGATTCTCCCGACACAGCGGCGGATTCTCCCGACACAGCGGCGGGTAGCGGGATTATTTCGGGGGGGAAGGGAAAAGAAAGGAAGGAACAGAATAAGAATGGCGCTGCGCGCTGGAGAGATATTTATGACAGCTATCCAAGAAAACAAAAACCAGCGGAGGCTGAGAAGGCTATTCGCAAGGCGATTGTGCTCAAGGGAGTTGACTATCTGCTTGAAGCAGTCACCGCGTATTCTAAAGCAACCCGGGGAGTTGATAAAAAATTCATTCCATATCCAGCCAGTTGGTTCAACGGCGGATGTTATGATGATGACCGGTCCGAATGGGGAACAAATGCAGACAACTATCACAAGCCCGGGGACAATTCACCGGACGCAATCCTGAGGGATCTTCAAAGACAAACGGAGCGATTATGAAATCAACCAGCGAAACATATCACACATTGAATGAATTCAGGGACATTCACGCCAAGCTGGGCGCAATGTTCAAGAAGGATGGAATCACGGACGAGGACCGGCTGCGGATTGCCGGGCAATTGACAATCTCATCGCAGCTCAAAGAATTGACTAACAAGGTTGCCAATCTATCGGTGGACATGGAGCGAATTGCTCATCATCTGGGTCACCTTCCCAATATTGTTTCTGAACTGGAACTCATCCAAAAAGATTGACCATGAGTGAACAAGACATCACCAAAAACCGTCATGGCGGGAATGAACAAAGCAACGATGCTTTCCAAAAAATTGAAAGCAGCCTACCAGAGCGCCGCGCAGGAGTGCTCTTGCTGATCCAGAATGGTGGGCTCACGGGCTTAACAGTCCATGAGGCGGCTAAACTACTAGACACTACCCCAAACGCTGTCAGCGGGCGTTTTACGGAGCTAAAAAGATCTGGCTTGATAGAGCAGATCGGCAGGAGGCCAACCCCAACCGGATGTAGCGCAGGAGTTTACCGGGTGAAACAACCGCCGGGCAGGGCAGTGCCGCAGGATCTCTTTGAGCGGTTCAAGGAGGACACTGGCTTCACCAGTGCTGGACCGTGGGCAACTCAGGACGATTATATCTGATGGGTACTCAGTGCCTCCATACCTTCAGCGTCAAGGATTGCGACCGGGATAGTTGCGAGCATTGCGGGCGGGAATATTGGAACAGCCTTAAAATCAAAGACTTGGGCAAATTGCGTTGCAAAGTTCACTGCGATGCCTGTATTGAGGCAGAGCGGAGTCTGGACCGGATCTGTGAAGTTATGAACAGGACAAAGGAAAAAAAGCAGCTGCTCAAACGGTCAGAGAACAACAAGAGGGAGGAGTTTGAGGCATTGTTGGCATATCAGCGGGTCAAGATGAAAGCCGTACTGACCAACATCAGAAATTTCACAAAGGAACAACGTTGCAGCGAACCAAAACCACCAAGCAGCGAACCAAGGCTGCCATACAAGGAGTAACAACAAAGGACAAGCTATGACGACACCGCAAGGAATGTCTGACCAATCGGCGGTCGAGACACCACCTGAACAAACCCCAAATGAGATTCTGGCTGAACAGGGATTCATCTACCGCGCAATAACACGGCTACTTGGCTGGCTTATGTTTTTGGGATTTATGATTCTGACCATAGGCACATTGACCTTCATATCACTGGCATTATACAAGGGCATTCTATGGCTCTGGCCCGGAGGAGAGCTGTGACCCTACCAAGCAAAATTCAGGTAGACAGGTCGTGGCAGGATTATCAAGATGAATGCGATAAGCTGTCTACTATGCGACTGCCCATCTCAACATCCACAGAGTTGGAGATACAGCTCCAGCTCCAGCTCACAGAAAAGCTGTTGCAGAAATGGATTGAAGAGTCAGAGCTGTTCCAAGGCACCCTCAACTAGAATTCACTGTCTGGCTACCCTTGTTGGGCCTCACCGCGTCACCATACATCGAGGCGGCAAGGGTAGTTGGGCAGGGATCCTCCCTATGAGCCTACCGCCACCACTCCCTGACACCACAGACTTTGATTGGGATTCAGTCGAGTCAGCAGAGGAGTGTCCAGACAAGTTTGCGCTGGAGGTGTTTGCGTCTACCCTGTCATGGCTCATCACCTTCTGCCTGTCACGACAAAGGAGCAACAATGACAAGACTTTGGACGGGAGGACCAATCTCAAGGTTGGATACCGACGGTTCATTGCGCTGTGCTATGTCTATCGGCCTGACTTGCTCGATGGCAGGACCGTGCGCGCATTGTCCAAGGAGCTGAACGTCAGCCGCCAAGAGATAAACAAATTCATCACGGATCTATCGCTGGAGTTCAATCAACAAGGGATCCACCAGCACACCAATGCTTCACGTGCCATCTTCAGGGCATCGCAGCTGCGGAGTATTGCGGAGCGCAATGCCAAGCGAAGGCTGAATAAGCCACCAAAATAAGCCAAAAAAAGCAATGCTTTCTGCCCTCCCTACAACAGGTTCTTTCATGCGACAAAAACCCCTAAGAACTCGTGCGCGT
>Ga0209434_1000880_pt1 | contig 13867 bp, 23 predicted proteins | sample ETNvirnome_2_300_FD_184068 | JGI IMG/M metagenome (GOLD analysis project Ga0209434, IMG submission 184068) | Marine viral communities from the Pacific Ocean - ETNP_2_300 (SPAdes) (version 2) | ecosystem: Environmental > Aquatic > Marine > Oceanic | place: Pacific Ocean | collected 2013-06-22
ACTAATTAAAAGAAATGTAGGATTGGTTGATATGACCTTATATCCTTAAAATAGAATATATCTAAGTATGTAGACAGTTATATTGATGGTTTAATGGACAGGGGTTCGATCCCCCTCACCTCCACCATTTATTTGGCATTATAGGCCTTTTCACGCCTTCATCAAACTGATCAGTCACGTATATATTTATATACGCTCACCTTTTTCAGGAGAAGGCATAGCATCTGGAGTTCTTACTATAAAAGGTGATGCTGCCTCGGTCTCACTATGACCATTGCCGATTCTAACTCTACTAGCTGTAGCAGCACCAACATTACCGGCAGCGTATATACCAAAAACCCACTTCATCATATCAGCCCACCCACTAAACTCAGTATAACCGGTAAATACAAAAGCTGTTGAGGCCATAAACAAAGCAATTGCTGCTATAAATTTACGTGATTTCATTTATCACTGATAGGTTTAAAATAAAGCTGACGTTCTAGCTTACGAAAACGAGCATCAGAATGCCACACTTCATCTGTTTGAGGTGTATAGATCCCTTTCTTACTTTGAATCGGTGTCCCCGCCGCAAGACTTAAGATAGAAGGCTGATATATGTTCAAAGTGCCGCTTTTCGTCGATGAGCTCGTCCCGCAAGAGGTCAGCCCTATTACTAGAATCATTATCGCCATGACCGCGTAAAGTTTCGATTTCATTGATTAAGTTTTTCTGTTTTCTTCTTGATTCAGTGATTACACTATGATAGTGAGTTTTATTTCTCAGCTCTAAATAAGCTTTAAGAGCATATAAAACCCCCTTTATAATGCCGCCACTCATTTAATTAGTGGCTACTTGTCTGCTGTATCTTTAGCTTTGCCAATGTTAAGAGCGAGAAATTCGACAACACTGTATAGTTTAGATTTCCAGCTACCTGTTTTAGGCGTAGGAGTCGCAGCACAAAAAGCGGCGGCACCTGCAATAATAGCTGCAACTAAACCGAACCAAGGCTTATCACTAATGAAGTTAAGTATAATGTCCATATAATTATTTATTTCGTTGCTAGATATTTCCACTATAGTTTTTTTAAAAGCTTTGCATAAATATATTATATGGCTTTAAGCGACTTAACTAAACGAATACAGATGAAGGTAGGTACTTCTGCTGATGGTATATACGGTAAGAATACTGCGCTAGCCATTATAAAGACTCTTAACTTTACTGCTGGTGATCTAACAAGAATTATTCAAAGAAAGGTTGGTACTATACCGGATGGTTCTTATGGACCTAATACTGCTAGAGAAATTCTAAGTGATTTAGGTGGCGATATAGATAGATCTGAGGAAGTTGTATCAGCTAAAGCAGGTGGTACCTATCCTGAAGCTTTCAAAAAGACTCCAAATATTTCTTCCTCGAAAATTACACCTGAAGGTGTTGTACTTCACCACTCTTCAGGCTCTTATAATGGTTCGGTGAGCTGGATTTTACAATCCAAATCACAAGTATCTTATCATGTTATTATTAATACAGATGGCTCACGTACCTGTTTTGCTGGAGATGATAGAAGAGCATGGCATGCCGGTAAATCTACCTTTAAGGGTAGAACTAATTGTAATGGGTTTTTACTTGGCTTAGCTTTTTCCGGTGATACAAATAAGAGAGAACTTACAGAAGATGAAGTGGCTTCTGCTATAGAGTGGTTAGTCCCTAGATTTAAAGAATGGGGATGGCCTAGAGACCTGTCAACTGTAACAACACATAAAGAGATTTCCCCAGGCCGGAAGACCGATGTAGATGACAGAGCTTTTAAGAAAATAAAACAAGCGTTAAAGGAGATATTAAATGATTAGAAAACTAGATGACAGTACTGTTAAAGTTTGTTGCGGTCGTAATGGTTGCCCTACAGTTGAAAAAATAGATGAAGTATACTATAAAGTAACTGATGATAGCGGCAATTCAATAGTAGTTAAAAAGGATGAGCTCGAATTAATGGGCGATGCCATAACAACTATTAATGAAGACCAGCAACTTCTTAATGGATAACCTTATACTATATACATTAGCTTCGTACGGGCTTTGCCATATATTAATGTATGGTGAAATACTCGCCTCGATACGAAGCAAGATAATGCAATATAGGATTATAAGTGACCTTCTTAACTGCGCGCTATGCACCGGGTTTTGGACTGGTGCTATTATAAGCTCTTTTACTCCATATAATATTTTTATCTTCAGTCTATATAGTGCAGCAGTTTGTTTTATATTACACTTAGCTACTGAAATAATGCTTAAGAAAGCTTATCCAGGCTCTACAGATCACTAATGTTTTTTCTTAATTGAGCTATCTCATGAATCCAGAACCCGTTTTCCTTCTCTCGAGCTATAGCTGCTACCTTATCGATGTAGTCTAATACCTCGGTATTTTTAATATCCTTTGCCAGTGGGGTGTGTTCTTGTTCTTCATCGCCAATATTTGTGAGAGGGTTACCCGGGGTGTAGTAGTTACCTGACATCCCTTTGCTGTATAAGCTGCTCGCGGAACCCTTACCTCGAAGCGCCCTCCATGGATCAGGCCCTTCTTCCGGACGTCGCATGCCCTTTACATTTTGTACCTGAACAGAATACGGTGGATTCATACCATTCTTTACATAAAAAGTACCTTCATAAATTTTTTGAAGTTCTTCAAAATCGTTCATCATCTATATTTATTTGATATTGAAAAAAAAGACATATAATAAGATATGGAAAGACAGAAAGTTGATTATGATGTTATAGGATTTTTAGCTAAATCCTTAGCACTACGATTTAAAATTAACAACAAAAACTTTACACATGTTATTGGAATTTCGCGTGGCGGTCTTTTACCTGCAACAGTTATAAGTTATGCCTTAGATGCTAAATTATTGGTTTTAGGTTTAAGTTCATATGATGATACCACTGGTAAACAAACCAGCAAAGTAGATATTACGCAGGATATAGATTTTGATAAGCTTCCAGAAGATAGTAAATTGTTAATTGTTGATGATAAGATAGATACCGGTAATACTATTAATTATGTTAAAGAGCGTATAGGAAATAAATTTAAATTAGTAAGATATGCGACACTGTTTGCAGAAAAGAGTGTTAAGAATAAAGTTGATCATTATGGAGTTTTAGTTCCAGATGAAACGTGGATCGATTTTCCCTGGGAATAAAATAACTAAAAACTATGTCAAGAAAAGTTAAATGTTTTATAACTGGTAGTACCTATACATTCGGTAAAGACTACTTTAATAAAAAGGTGGTTGAGTATCAAGATGAAGCGAGCCTTAAAAAATATTTTATTACAAGAAAGGTAAAAAATTATTTATACAAGGGGTATACAGTTCAGGAGATTAGAAATATTTTAAATATTGATGATGATGAACTACCTTCTGCAGATTCTCAAGATATAAAAGACCTTATAGACTATCATAAAATACAAAGTAGTGCTCATAATAAAAAAATATCTAAGACACTTAACTTTGCTACACATAAATCCGATACCGAGGTATCGGAGTTTATAAATACAATAAGAGACCATGAATAAAAAAATTTTCACCGTGCAACAAGGATCAAGTAGTACTATTAAAGTATTTGATGGAGAGACAGGATCGTTATATAAAATTATCGCTACGGGTGGTAATATAGTTTCACCACCATATGTTGCTGGGCATCTAGTATCAGTTACTGTAGAGCACGGTGGAAAGCGTTTTGCTAAAACGTTTACTCTCCCCGGTGGTGGTTTAACTTCAACAATGCCTCTATAGTTTCATATTAGGGTAAAAATATGAATATATTTACGGAGCAGCAGTCTAGAAAACCAAATTTGTATCCATGGACTGACCAGTTTATTGAGTCTATGCATAGTGGATTCTGGACAGATAAAGAGTTTTCGTTTAAGTCTGATATCCAACAATTTAAGACTGTTTTAACTGATCAAGAAAGAGAGATTATCGTCCGGACGCTTTCCGCCATTGGTCAAATTGAAGTAGCGGTTAAGACTTTTTGGGCTAAACTTGGTGAAAATTTACCTCACCCATCACTACAAGATTTAGGCTATGTTATGGCTAATACCGAAGTCATTCATAATAATGCTTATGAGAGACTTCTTAGATTGTTAGATTTAGAAAACGTCTTTGAAGAGAATCTTAAACTAGAATGGATTCAAGGACGAGTAAATTATTTAAGAAAGTATACTCATAAATTTTATAAGGATAGCAAGAAGCAATACTTATATGCTCTTATATTGTTCACTCTTTTTGTTGAAAATGTTTCTCTCTTTAGTCAATTTTATATTATAAATTGGTTTGCTAGATATAGAAATGTACTAAAAGATACAGACCAGCAAGTTAAATATACTAGAAACGAAGAAAATATTCACGCGTTAGTAGGTATACAAATTATTAATACTATTAGAGAGGAGATGCCTGAGCTTTTTGATGAAGAGCTTGAAGATAAAATTCTACAGGAAGCTGGAGAAGCATTTAAAGCAGAAAGTAAAATCGTTGATTGGATGATTAACGGTATGGCGGATGTAGGCATATCAGCTCCTGTACTGAAAGAGTTTATAAAAAATAGAATTAACGAATCCCTGACGCAAATTAAATTTAAGCCTGTATTTGATATTGATAATTCGCTGCTTGATAGTACAATGTGGTTTGAAGAGGAGCTACTCGGTAATAATATGACCGATTTTTTCCACACTAGACCCGTTGAATATTCTAAGAAGAATCAGTCCTTTGGTGAGGAAGATCTTTTTTAGAGTCCTGTTAACATTCTACTATAAATTAAGCGAAGATGAGTGATATATATTGGCTAAATGCAGATTCTAGAAAATTCTTAACACGAGGATATCTTCTACCAGAAGAAGCCCCCGAGACAAGAATGAAGGGTATAGCTGCAGCAGCTGAAAAATATCTAGATATTAAAGGGTTTAAAAAGAAATTTTTAGATTATTTGCATAGAGGCTTTTATTCTTTATCCTCGCCTATATGGTCAAACTTTGGAAGAGAGAGAGGGTTACCCATTTCATGTTTCGGTTCTTTTATCCCAGATGATATGGAACAAATTTTATATAAAATTGGAGAAGTAGGTACCATGTCAAAAGTAGGCGGTGGTACATCAGGATATTTTGGCGCGATCAGACCGAGAGGAGCACCTATTTCATCTGGTGGTTCAGCTACTGGTGTGCACACTCAACTTGCCGTGTTTGATTCATTAATTAACTATGTAAGTCAGAGTAATGTAAGAAGGGGATCTTTTGCTGCCTATCTACCTATAGATCATGATGACATAGAAGAGTTTTTACGTATTAAATCTGAAGGTAATTCTATTCAAGATTTATCTATTGGAGTTTGTATTACAGATAAGTGGATGGAAGCTATGCTATCCGGGGACAAGGAAAAGAGAAAATTATGGGGTAAAATTATTAAGAAGCGTTACGAATCCGGGTTCCCGTATATTTTCTTTACAGATACAGTTAATAACAATGCACCTCAGGTTTATAAGGATAAAGGCAAAAAAATATATTCAAGTAACCTATGTACTGAAATATTTCTATCTTCTAGTGATGATGAATCGTTTGTTTGTGATTTGTCTTCTCTGAATTTAACTAAGTGGGATGAGATAATTGAAACTGACGCTATTGAAACATTGGTTTACTTTTTAGATGCAGTCATGACTGAATTTATTAATAAAACAGAGGGGGTAGATCATATGGAGGCGCCTCGAAAGTTTGCAATGACACAGAGAGCTATTGGTGTTGGTGTATTAGGATGGCATACTTTACTTCAACAAAAACGAATACCTTTTGAGTCTATGGAAGCTAAACTTCTTAACGGAGCTATATTTTCTAGAATTAAAGAAAAAACAGACGAAGCTACAGTAGAATTAGCTAAACTCTTTGGAGAACCAGAGCTCCTAAGAGGATACAATAAGAGAAACTCTTTGTTAGTAGCTATAGCTCCCACAACGTCTTCAAGCTTTATTTTAGGTCAAGTTAGCCCTTCTATTGAACCTTTAAATAGTAATTATTTTACTAAAGATTTAGCTAAGGGTAAGTTTACTTTTAAAAATCCCGAGCTTGTGAAGCTTTTAAAAGAGAAAGATAAAAACAACAGAGAGATATGGAAGAGTATATTAGTTAAAGGTGGGTCAGTTCAACATCTAGATTTTTTATCTGAAGAAGAAAAATTAATATTTAAGACTTTTGGTGAGATATCGCAGAAGGAAATTATAATACAAGCAGCTTCTCGCCAAAAATATATAGACCAAGGTCAATCGATTAATTTAATGATTCCGCCAACTACTAGACCGAAGGAAGTAAACGAGTTGTTAACTTTTGCATGGCAACAAGGTATAAAGTCTTTATATTATCAACGGTCTGCAAACCCTGCTCAGGAGCTAGCTAGATCAATTTTAACCTGCACATCATGTGAAGGTTAAATAGTATACACCTTATTCGAGAGTTGGTTACTGAGGTGCTTTTAACCGGCAACAAATGGCAATTACTAATGCTAATACTCCGGAAAAAATTAAATGAGATTTAAACGCTTCAACATATACGTATAAGCCGTTGATTTCATCTATTGTATTTTCTCCGTTCTCTATAGCATGGAGTGATCGTTGCAATGTTTCTGCACAAAAGTAGCCTTTAATGACAAAAGCTATTATAATAGCTGATAATATATAGACTAAACATTTCGGTTTCATTTTATTTGGGTTTTATTTTTTGAGTACTTTTCCTGGGTTATCTGCAAATCTCTTCCCTAACTTAACAATTCCTGTTATAACTTCTGGGGATATTACTCCGATAATACCGTAAGTTACTGCTTTCGTAAGGGAAGAAATTTCTGTCTGTTCTAATATAAACCATGCAATACCAGCGGCAATTGCAGCTGTTAATATTTTTTTAAACTGCTGTCTGACGGACAACCCACCATCACCGGATAATAACCGAGCTAGCATTGCTCCAGCTCCTATCAGAGGTACAACCCAACCACCATTTAAAAATTCTCTCAGTAAGGATTTTTCCGGTTCCATTTTATTTATTTATAGGTTTGCGTATAGACTTGTGCGACAATATACATTTATTATTGATTTTATGTTTATTCTCTTATAATATATATTATATCATATGAAATGGAAATATATTAATTCTTCTGAAGAGGAAGAAAAGGAAAAAGAACCGGTTCAATTTGTTGTTACATCTTCTACTAACGGTAGCGGTAGTGGTAGTGGTAGCGTAACAAAAGTCTCAGAAAATAATGTATACTTTTATGGTGATATATTAGAATCAAATGCTCTTGAATTAAATTCGGTCTTATATGATTTAGATAAAAAACTTACCATTACTAAAACTTTCTTAGATGTAAAACCGCATATTAATTTAAGAATTAATTCATATGGCGGCTCGTTATTTGCTGGGCTAGCTACTGTAGATTGTATTAGAAATCTAGAGTGTGAGGTACATTCTTATATTGAAGGAGGTTGCGCGTCAGCTGCTACTATTATATCTGTAGTATGCGACAAAAGATATATAGGTAAGTATTCAAAAATGTTAATTCATCAGCTTTCTTCTTCTGCTTATGGTAAATATACTGAATTGGAAGACGATATGGAAAACAACGCGCATTTAATGGAAACTATTAAATCAATATATAAAGAATATACCAAAGTACCTATGAAGAAGCTTAATGCTATACTAAAACGCGATCTCTGGTTTGATGCTAAGACATGCGTAGAGTTAGGATTAGTAGACTTTATTTTGTAGATCTTATTGAGGTCTCTTCCTCTCGTTTCGTACCTCCAACGCTTGTGTCGAATAACCTGTTCTATTAATACCTTCTCCGGTAGCTATATCTCTCAAATCAGTATTTGAAGTCATTAATCTTAGAGGTATATTATTAAAGTGATGTGAATGGGGGTAGTTAACAATAAGATCATCTAAAGGCAGTGCATATACTGGATAGTAAGCTCCTCCTATATTAGCTTCAGCGATAAGTAACCTTCTTGCAAGATTGGTATTAAATCTTCCACATAATATAGTATCTTCTGTTTCTTGAATCTCTATAGGCGCAGTAACATGGTGCACAAAAAGCTCGCCTTCAGAATAAATTCCACCTGCAGCAATAATATTGTTCTTTACACCAAGCCCGGGTTCAATGAATACCGATTGGTTTGATCTGATTTGAACACCAGGGTGACCTTCGTTACCTACCCCAGCAATTTCTACATTAGCATTACTTGATATAGTCACGCCTGATTTACCAGATATATCAATTCGCTCTCCTACGAACCTTCCTACCGTTCCGGCAATTTCAACTACACCAGTGCTTTTAAGTTGCAACCCTCCGGAGCCCACCAATAAATTATATTTGTTTCCAACGGTTAACGTATAGTTTCCACAAGGAAAGTTCATATTATTATCAACTTCTTCAACATGTGGGGCTGCTCCTATATTAACAAAAGACAAGTTCTTTCCAACTACAACCTCTTGAGGTTGTGATCTTCCTTTAGGATCTACACGAACTGAAGGATAGTCGTTAAATACTGCTCCTATAGTTTGTGTTTTGTTTCTTTTCGTAAAGTCGATTACGTCACCTGCGTTACCCATTTGACCTTCTATTGTATTCAGGGTATCTTGCAATTCTTTTATTTTATCTGGTAACTCTTCATGCTCTGACGTGGGATCCCAAGTACCATCTTCTGTAGCTGCATTTTTCTCATATCCTTCTTCATATACCACATTACCTTTTGGTACATCTTCATTTGGATCAGGCTGTTTAGTTACAGGTGTATCGCCTTTTAGAGGAGTTACAGGTGTATAATTTACTACTTCATCAACTGAAGAGTTTCTGATAGGTATTGGTCCGTAGTTTTCAAATACGTAGTCTGGAACTGCTATATCTTGTTCAAGAGTTGAATTATCACCTCTTGAACCTGATTTCAGAGTACTAGTACCATTAGGTCCTGAACTACCACCTCTTTGAATTTGGAACTTCGAATTGTTTTTAGCAATATCGCTATAAGTAGTTTTCCATAATTCCGCGTTGTCTAACTGTGCTTGGTCTTTAAATCCTTTTAAAGAATAAGTATTTTCCGCGACTCTTTCAATCTGATCTTTCCCAGCCCATGAGCTTTTAGTTTTACCAGTAGACTCAAAACTATCATTTACTATAGTCGTTTGTTTATTATTAGTAGCTAGCTCACTATTAACTAAATTGTTTACAGTAAAATTTGAACCACTGTATTGTGAAATTTTTATTTCTTCCCTATCAGTAGAATTATTAATATCAATAGAGGCTCCTCTTTGATTTAATATAGACTTATTTCTATATTCATTATGTTCTTCTTTCTTACTCATTCACTTTCTTTCATTAAATTTTCGAAAATACCCGGGTAGTCAAGCGTTTGCTGCCAATCATTATCTGAATCGGTCATTAGAACAGTTTGTCTATAATCAACCCTACTTCCTATATACACAGGGAAGTTCAAATCTCCACGATAATGAAATACCCAAACTTGTGCACCCACCGCTGGTACTCCAAACACACCTTTTGCTTTATTAGTATGTTTACTTGGTCTATATTGTAAGCTATACGGGTTATTATTACCAGCGAAGTTGCCTAAAGGACTACCAAAAGCATCTCCCATACCATTAGCTAGAGTTTCATAAAAAAAGGAGGGGCCAAAGCTACCCGTACTAGAGTCAGGAGGTTCAGTATTATTTGTTTCAAACTCGCTTTCGTAATCACTATCGGTCAGCACAGCTAACTCTTCTGGTGATTGATATCTAGCGGGGCCACTTTCACCTAATATGGGGAAGCATGCTTCCGCATAAGGTAAAAATTTAGATATTTCTTCAAATATTTTTGCATCTTTCCATACGTCTTTTTCGTTATTAGTTCCCGGAAATCTAAAATTTAAATTCTTATATTCTTGTAACCAATCCTCTAGAGGCTGGTTTGAGATTTCGGGTATATATATTTTAACTCTATATAACTTTTGCGGGTCCCAGTTTTTAACTACAATACCCTTGTAGAAGTTAAAATCTTCTCTTTTATATTCTACACCAGCATTTGAACCTCTTACAAACATCGCATATATTTATCCTTGATTCTTGATTATAACACTTATAATAAAAGCATGCTAGTAAGTCATGAAACGCCAATTGAGTTTTTAGAAAGATCGCGAAAATATAATGATTACGATTATGCTTTAGTTCATTTGTTTGAAACCAATCCGGAATACTATTCATTCTTTAAAGCATCTAAAACTCTCGGTAGAGAGGTCTTATTAGATAATTCTATCTTTGAGCTTGGAGAAGCGTTTGATAGGGAGAAATTTGTAGAGTATATTGAGGAGCTAGAACCTACATATTACGTGGTACCTGATGTTCTGGAAGATGGATTTAAAACCAGATCATCTTTTCATAAATTCTGTCTGGCTTACGGTGATTTACCTGGTCTTAAAATTGGTGTTGTGCAGGGTAAAACATATCAAGAGCTGGTTGATTGTTACAAGTATATGAGCGATAATGCAGACTATATTGCCATATCTTTTGACTATTCTTGGTACAAATCGATTGCTGCTACTAAACTTAATCAATACGGTCCGGGTGATACTCTTGAAAAGCAATGTAAAGGTAGACAGCGTTTTATTTCTATGCTTCAGGAAGACAGGATTTGGAATTATGATAAACCTCATCACCTTTTAGGTTGTTCCTTAGCTAAGGAATTTAAGCATTATACACAGGAGAAAAGCATTAGATCACTTGATACATCAAATCCTGTTGTTGCTGGGATTCTTAATAAGAGGTATTATAAAGATATTGGTTTGCTTGATAAACCTTCGGGATTATTAGCTGATCTTATTAATGCAGACCTTGATGGGGAGCAGGTGCACAATATTCTTTACAATGTAGATGAATTCAAGAATCTTATTGATCGTGTTTCATGCCTATAACCCATAGGACGACAGCTGACGCCATCATCGACCAACCGAGCCAATCTAAGCCAAAAAGGGCTAATGCTATAGCTCCTGAATGAAATACGCAAACACTAGCAAAATAGAATTTCCAGTCACTGTCCATAAAGAATGGTGTAGTTTATTTAATATAAGTCTTGAAAAAAGGAAGACCTAATATTATCATATATGTGAATTTTGGAACTCTGATATACTTAATTATGACACTTTTCGACCCCCTTTTATACCGGCACTCCCGTCAAGTAGTTAATTGGTTTTTGGAAAAATATAGCTTAGATGCAAAAGTTAAAATTGAGATAGTTCCTTATAAGAAAATTGATTGTTGGGGATCTTCCGCGGAAGGGACCAAACACAAAGAATATACAATATGGATAGCGAAAGACCAAGGTCTAAGAGATTTTATAGCCACAGTAGTTCATGAGATGGTTCATATAAGGCAATGGGAGAATAAAAAATGGACTGGTACAGGAGAAGCAGAAGCTAATAGATTACAATATAAATTAGCAGATAAGGTTTGGGATGATGGTATTATTTAAATACAATATTATAATAAATCATGAATGGTAAATTTGCTAATTGGATCGCGTTGTTTTCACAAACCGGCACGGAAATAGTGGATCTTTCAGAAAAGCTAGGGAGGTTCCCTGATGTAATTATTTCAAACAGTTCTCCAAAAAAAGTAAATCCTGTTATAAAATATAAGGTACATCATTGGTTGTCAAAAGAAGGAGCCAAAACGTTAGATATTTTAGACGACATTGCTCATGAGTTTGATACGCTTATTACGTTAAATGGTTGGTTGAGAATAGTACCGTCTGATAAGTGTTCTAAGTTTAATATCTATAATGGTCATCCAGGATTAATAACTAAATATCCTGAACTTAAAGGCAAAGACCCGCAGCAACGAGCAATTGATAATCTTCATAAGTATGACTATATTGGTAGTGTTGTACATAAAGTAGTTGAAGAAGTAGACGCTGGTGAGATTGAAGAAGAGGAGAGCGTACTCACAACAGACTTACCATATATGTTGACTGTAGATGATGTCTATAATACTCTACGTGGTACTTCTTTAAGGGCTTGGTGTAGGTTTTTAAATAAACGTTTATATAATAAAGTATGATATTTTCCTTTACCGGAGCGCAAAGTACAGGTAAGACTACATTGCTTAGACAACTTCGTCTCAAAAATGGTAACTGGCCAATTGAGTTTGTACCTGAAGTTACAAGACTTATAAAGAGGGTTTATAACGTACCTATTAATGAAGATGGAGGTGATTTGACTCAGTTACTTATTATGACCGAGCATGTTCGTAATATTTATAAGTATACAAAAGACATATACCAAAAAATAGATATACATATGATTTTTGATCGCTGTGCATTAGACGGTATTGTTTACTCAGAGTGGTTGCTTAATAATAAAAAGATTAGCAGAGAATGTTATGACGCGTGTAAATTAATTTATAAAGACCTACAGGATAAATATGATATTATTTTTTATACTTCACCTGATGATGTTAAATTAGTTGATGATGGTGAAAGAAGTGTTGATAAAGAATTCAGGGATAATATTCTAGAATTATTTGATCTTTATATGCATTCCTATAAAGGAAAGATAATTGTGTTGAAAGGTAGTGTTGAGGAGAGATTAAAGACTATTAAATCAGCTCTAGCAAATTTTAATATCGATATTAAAATTTAAATATGGCAAAGCTCGATAATAAAAATGTTAGTAAGCATCTAGGCCAAACTTCTAAGTATAAGTCTACCTATGACCCGAGTCTTCTTGTAAGAGAGCCTCGTCAGTCGAATAGGACGCATCTGGGTATTGAGGATGATAATTTACCCTTTATAGGTAATGATACTTGGAATGCTTACGAAATTTCAGCTCTTACTAATAACGGCATGCCTGTTGTTGGTATAGCTAAGATTGTATACCCCTGTGAAAGTAAGTATATTGTTGAATCTAAGTCTATTAAGTTATATTTTAATTCTTTTAATATGACGAAATTAGGTGAGACTAGTGAGGTAGTTCTTGATAACATTGGCCAGATGGCTTCGAAGGATTTAAGCGAGCTGCTTGAAACAAAAGTTCAAGTAAGGGTTCATTCTAATAAGAGAGTTTTGCATGATACTTCTGTGTTTGTAGCAGAAAAAGAATGGATGCATAGTGAGAATTGTACACCTAGTTATATTACACTTGAAGATGAGTACCCTGTTGACGATATTAAGTTTTCTGTATATACAGAAACACCAGAGTTACTTGAAGAAATAGAAGATGCTCCTTGTAAAAAAGTATATTATCATAGTGCACTGCTTAAATCGAACTGTCGGGTGACTTCGCAACCAGATTGGGGTGATGTGTATATCTATATGAAAGGTATGAATACTGTTGATCCTATTTCCTTATTGCAGTATATTGTATCTTTTAGAGACGAGTGTCATTTTCATGAAGAGATTTGTGAAGCTGTTTATAAACGACTATTGGATGCAATCTCTCCGGATGAATTATGTGTACGGTGTTTATATGCTCGTCGAGGTGGTATTGATATCAATCCAGAGCGCGCCTCTCACGAAAGGCTCTTACATGGTACATTGAGTCAGGTTGACGTGCCTCATATTAAGACACCTAAACAGTAACTCCTGCGTAGCTCAGCGCATATATTCCTCAGTAGCTCAATTGGCAGAGCGGGACACTGTTAATGTCTAGGTTGTTGGTTCGAGTCCAACCTGAGGAGCCAAAAGCTAGGGCCGTTGTTGTATCTGGTTAGTATGTTGCTTAATACGAAGGCGATCGCGATCAATCAACTCAATTGAACTCTCTGTTGGTAATTCAAGAGGCTTTATAACATCACCATGTTCAACATGTTCTAAGATCT